>Ga0208645_1000026_pt1 | contig 304707 bp, 309 predicted proteins | sample VirMetDEL_Sep_01_FD_184519 | JGI IMG/M metagenome (GOLD analysis project Ga0208645, IMG submission 184519) | Aqueous microbial communities from the Delaware River and Bay under freshwater to marine salinity gradient to study organic matter... | ecosystem: Environmental > Aquatic > Marine >...
GTGTTGAAAGCTGCTGACCAACACTCGATTTGTTGTCCTCAAACTCGGTATTGAGATCCGTAACAGACTGAGCGATCGTTTGATCCGCATTCGCCAGGGCTGTCAGCTGCTGACTAACACTCGATTTGTTGTCCTCAAACTCGTTATTGAGATCCGTAACAGACTGAGCGATCGTTTGATCTGCGTCGGCGAGTGTTGAAAGCTGCTGACCAACACTCGATTTGTTGTCCTCAAACTCGGTATTGAGATCCGTAACAGACTGAGCGATCGTTTGATCCGCATTCGCCAGGGCTGTCAGCTGCTGACTAACACTCGATTTGTTGTCCTCAAACTCGGTATTGAGATCCGTAACAGACTGAGCGATCGTTTGATCCGCATTCGCCAGGGCTGTCAGCTGCTGACCAACGCTAGACTTGTTGTCCTCAAACTCGGTATTGAGATCCGTAACAGATTGAGCGATCGTTTGATCCGCGTTAGCCAGCGTTGTGAGCTGCTGACTAACACTCGATTTGTTGTCATTAAACTCAGCATCTAGATCGGCAACAGACTGAGCGATCGTTTGATCCGCGTTAGCTAGCGTCGTGAGTTGCTGACTAACACTAGACTTATTGTCCTCAAATTCAGCATCTAGTTTTGTGACCAGTTCCGCAAGCGCCAGATCTTCATCTGCAAGTAATGTTTGTTCATGAGTCAATCGTGCTCGTGCGTGTTCAAAAACGGCTTGTTTTTGCTCTATTTCTGACGTTTTTACAATAGACTCTAATATTGCATCAGCTGCGATTTTATCTAGCTTGTTTAACTTATTTAGACGATTACCAAATATGTCAACTTTATCGATTGATAATCGTGCCAGTTCAGTCAACTCAACATTGACAGTTTCTAGCGCATCAACTTTACCGATTGTCTCCAGCTGACTTTTCTGCAACTGATCTGTTATTACATCCAGTGCATTTAGCGTTTGCGCTACAGCATCTGCGAGCGTGTTGAACGATAGTGATGCAACAGGCCCGTCACCAAAAGCGTCGAAACACGCCATCCAGATGTAGTACATTGTTTCCGGTGTGAGACCACTTAATGTTGTTCGCAGGTCATTACCACGATAAACAAGATTGCTGCTGGTTCGCTCAGCGTCTTCATTTGTGTCTAGCCAGACGCTGACGCCATTCGCATATTCTGGCAGCGTATAAATCAATTCGGCCTGATTAACGCCTTCCCATAAATTGACTGACTGGGGAGTGGCTGGGGCGACTTTATTAATGCTGATCGACACGTAATCCGACACAACCCCCGCCACATTTACCGCCGCAACAGACGCGATAAAATCACGCGGGAAATCCATGCTTTCAAATGTCGCTAGTTCGATTACATAGCGCGGCTCTGTGCTGGTGAAAGTTTTTAATACAGTGCCGACGTCGTCGATTAGCCTGATTTGATAACGAGCAAAAGCGGGGGAATTTGAACCATGCCAGGCTAGTGTTAATGCCGTATCAAAATAGCCAACTTGTTCTAAGTTTGTCGGAGTATCTAGCGCTGGCACACTAAAGCTGAAATCTACACTGGCCGCTGGCGTGCGACTCAGTACCGATATACCACGCACGATTGCTTGATAATCGCCTTCCAGCATATTCGGCACCTGAACAGATAATGACGACACCGTTGTAGCAAACACTAATACGCCTGAGCTTTTATTGACAACTTCAACACGGTAACGGTCGACGTAAGCGGTGGGCGATTCGTCCCAGGACAAAACACCGCATAGCACCGAGTTATAATCAGCGGGCGAAAATGCAAGCCCTGTAATAATAGGCAAGTTGAGCGGGTCAGGCAGCGATACGCTCGGCACATCGTCTAAGTCAGGCAGGTCCGCCCATGGATAAATCTCGGCATCAAACTCAACAAGTGACACCTGTATAGTGACTTCTGATGAGATATCTCGGCTCTCGACGCGAAACAACCGCTTATCAAATCCCAGGGCTCCATAAGACAAAGAGACAACACGACCAACATAGGCCGACAGCGCTTCTTGTGTCGCTGTAAACGATACCGCTGTGGATCGACGACTTTCTAAACACGCCTGCCGCGCTAGATCCATCGCCTGGTGCGCGTTGGTAATGTTTTCGAGCGTCAGTGATGTTTCCATTTCAATGTAATTGTCTTCCGCTAAGAACTGCTGATACAGAGCCTCATCAGCAGGCCATGCCACTTCATCCTCTTTCCAGTTTCTGTCTGGATTAACGAACTTAACAATGACGCGATTGTTGCGAGAACGTTTAGAGGGCGGCTGAATGGAAATCTCACCAACGATATGACCCTCATCAAAATCAAACACCACGCTGTCATCATTAACGATCGTTAATGCGTACTGGCCGTTCTGATACGGCAGAAAGCCACGACATGCGGATACTAGGTATTTCACGTTTTCTAGACGTGTCTTATCAGTTGATAGCACGTAATTACACGCCCAGCGCTTAACCATCACGCTGCTGTTTGTACTAGACGCACTGACCTCATCGCAAATATCAGCAGAGCGTTTAAATGCCTCAAAATTGATTTCAGCATCTGCAACAGCGACGCCATAGCGACGGTTGCGCAAATAATCTAACGTCACCAATGCGTGATTGTTGCTAAACGCTGTAATACCGGTTCGTGGATCGAACAACGCCCGACCATCAACGACAGCCGTCACGGTAGGCACGCCACTGAATAAATCGGAATCATACTCAAAGCGACACGCCAAATACGCCACACCGCTTAATGTGTGTTGAGCCGTCCAGTTCGGTAATTCTGCAACAAAGTTGGCATCTGCCGCCTGATTGTCTGCACCAAGATGAATATTGATACGCGCTTTAGAACCAAAATCCGCCAACGGCTTTGAGTTGATCTCAATGTCTCTAACAGCAGTTACAGCACCTTCGCCCAACACTAAAATGATGTAGAGATACTTGTTTTTATCCCCACCTGTCGTCATGAACACACGTGAGCCACCAACATTACGTGTGCCGTAAATGACAGGCAACGATGCATTTGACGCCGCTGTGTTTAGCAAAACACCAGTAATACCGTCAGGAGCGTCGGGCATTTTGGGATTTAAGAGGCCTTCGGCCCACGTGATAACATCATCAACAACATCTACGACATCATTAGCTACACGCTTAACTTCACGCCATATTTTGGATAAAAAACCCATTACGCGCGCCCCCACTTGATGTCTTGTGTTTCCGTGCCAGCAAACTCAAACCCTTTATCAGAAGGGAATAAGCGCTGTTGCGAGTTACTGTTTGTCTTACGCCCTGATTTGCGCTCGAAATCATAAAAATGGCTGGAGCATTCGAAATTCACCACAGCTTCTTCGTTAGACTCACTGATTGGCGCATCAGAGACACGACCAAAAAACAATGTGATCGCACCAACGATGTCGGTGTTTGCATTGAAATAAACACGCTGAAACGTTACGGGGGAATTCAAGTACGAACCATTTAGGACTAGCTGACCAATGTCTTGACCAATACCTGACAAGGCAATGGAGATGGAGCCAGTTTTAATATCTGAGGTCTCTTTGATAGAACTAATACCATTTACGACTGAACCGGCACCGTAGTTTCGACCGTTAAATTCAATGTCTCGATAATAGTCGCTAAGGCAAACATCACCGCTCGGCAGTTCAATCGTAATGATATTGGCAAAGTCCAATTCATCGCTCTTTAGATATGCGATTAATTCAGGCGTCAGGCTCATAAGCGCTCCTCAAAACTCACGCTAAACGATCGTAAGTTGCCTTTCTGGATCGAGTACGAAAGATCATCCTCTGCAAACGCCACGGTAAATGGAACATCGTTGTAAATGACGGTTTCGCCAATGGTGACGGGGAATTCAAGCGGAGTGGTTAGTGTTATCTGTCCCTCGCTAGACGCTTCGGCAAGAGAGTAAACTTTGTCGTGGTTAGCGAACTTAATGTAGTCATTGATGGCCAACGCACCGCTGATTAAGACAGGCACAATAAGATGACCGGATTCAATATTATTCGACACAGTCACGGTACCAGTCACGGTACCAGCGCTATAGGACTCGATCGGTACAATCAATGTAAAGCGACTGAAACGCCCACGCATAGCCGCTTTAAACGCAGCCAATGGCGCATGCTCAGCGCGAGTTAATAGCGAATACTCGCCTGTAATTTTCCAGCGAGGCGCACCGACTTTGCGAGACTGCGAGCGCGGACGATTGGCATCCGTCACCAATGTTGGGTCAATGAGTTCGATTTGGACTTTAGAAAATTCAGGGGATGTAGGGTACTGCTTCATAGACGACCTGCATTCGATGACATGGCTTGCTTAATGATGGACTCAATAGTTCGGCTGGAGCGCACCAAGTTGCTGTTAAAACTCGCAGCATCATTTGTTTGTATTTGGAACGTCACCTGCACAACCGTTGGCGATGCAGCGGCTTGCGCTGTAGTGTTCGAACTGTCGTTGGCTGCGCGTTGGTTTTGGATATAACGAGTGAAGTCTTGGTTTTGATTAGGTGACAAAACGCGCTCGCCTTTTTGCAACAGGTAAGTGGATTCGGTCGGCACATTGGTCATACCGCCGTGAGCAATGCCCTGGTATTCTTGTGCTTTGATTTTACCAATTTGCATAGCAGTCAATGCAGCAATAGAGACAGCAAGGACAGGACCTAAAATCCCGCCCTGGGCAAAGGCTTTAGTTGCTGCAATAGCACCGTTAATTGTCGCCTGTACGATCGCTAACTTCTTAGAGTTTTCGAAGTCCTTTTTGCTGCCTTCGGCCATGACTTGTGACAAATTGCCAAATATTTCAGCAGTGGTACCAGCCGCTGTATACTTTGCTTCAACTGCTTCTTTTTCTTTCTGTTTCTGTATGTCAACAAGGCGTTTCTGATGCTGGTCTTCTTCTGCCTCAGCTCTGGAGTGATAACCCTGCACTTCAAGCAGCTCTTTTTCGCGGCGTGATCGCACCGCATCTAATGCAATGCGTTCTTTTAAATCAGCGAGACGTTGCTGATGAAGTGCCGCTTGATATTCTTCTTGCGAGTCAAATCCCTGGATAGCAATCAGCTCTGCTTGGCGCTGTTGCTGCAATGCTGCTTGTTTTTTTTGCTCACGAATCTGTTTGAGTCGATCTTGATGGGACGCTTCTTGCTGCTCAACAATAGACTGAAAACCCTGCGCTTCGGCAATCTCTTGGGCACGCTGTTGAGTGAGTGCATTCTGACGATTTTGGTTTGCCAGCTTAACCAGGTCCTCACCATTTTTGAGCGAATTTTGCAGGCTCAACTCATCGTATCGCGCTTCGCTGATTTGCTTATTTTCTAATGCCGTATCAATGATGGCCTGACGACGCAGATACGCGGCAGCAATGGTTTGTTCTTGCGTATATAAAGAGGCCTCTAATGCCGCCAGTTCGTCTTTATTGTTGTTAGCCGTTGTTGGTGTATCTACAGGATCGCTTTTCGCTGGGTTCTTCAGCTCATTAATGCGTGCCATGATATCCTGGCGCAACTGCACCGCTGCATCGAGCTCTTTGTTACTGTCTTTAACGACTTGAATCTGATCATTAACCGCTGTTTGAAAGATAGCCGCACCGCCATTAAGCTGTGACTGGAGGGCTTTTTGCCCAGCAGACTGTCCGTCATTAATGGTTTTTAGCTTTGCAATATCAGCGTCTAGATCAATCAGCTTCAGCTCTAACTGAGCCGCGTTTAAAGTACGATAGCTGTCGGCCAACTTAGCGATTTCACCATCAAGCTCGCCCGCTTTGCCTGCCGCCTCAGACGAATTAATAGCAAAGATAGCCAGCGCGGAACCCGCCGTAATAAGCAATCCTAACGGGCCACCTAACAACGCCATACCGCCAGCCAAAGCGCGAGATGCAATATTGGCTCGTTGCGCCGCTGTTGCGACCGTCGTTAACGTGGCAGCATGAGCGGCTTCGGCACGAGACAACTGACGAGTTGCCGCCTCCATATTTCGCGCGGCAGCGACAGAGGCAACGGACGCGGCAGTGACTCGCTGAGCTTTTTGTGCCGCTGCTTGCGCGGCCAGTAAATCCGCTTTTGCTAGCTTCTCGGCGGCAACAGCCGCTTGTAAATCGGCGGCAATTTTGGCTCTAGTGGCGACAACTTCCGCAAGCTTGGCTTGTGTTACCGCACCCAATGCAACAACAACACGCGCACCTAAAACCGTCGCCAACACTTCGAGTGTCGTGATTAGCTCGTCTGCATTTTCAGACATAAAATCGATAGCGGCGGTGGTGCCATCGAGCACAGAGCCCAAGCTGTCATTGATTGGTTGTTCAAATGCCGCCGCCATTTTAATGCGGGCGGTTTCTAAGTCGTTATATTTAGCCGTTAAGTTATTAGCCGTCCGCTCAGACGCACCATTATAAGCGGCCAGTGCCGTAATAAGCGTGTCGCGGAACATGTCACTAGTGACTTTTTGCGCCCCAACCAGCTCTCTAAAACCTCCAGCACTAAGCCCTGCCGCTCTGTCCAATTCTTGCAATAGACCTGGCAATGGCTCAGTAACCTGATTCAGTTCTTCCGCACGTAATATGCCAGCGGACATACCCTGAGCAATCCCATAAAGACTTTGCTCTAAATTCGCGCTGGATGCTCCCAATGCTGATGACGCATTAGATAAACCTTCTAGCAATTGACGGGCTTGCGCTCTGGTCGTTAGACCGGCTTTTTCTAGCGTGAGAATACGAGAGTACGAGTTTGCTAAGACAAGTAGGTTTTTATGATGCGTATCGGATAAGTCGATCAGATACCGTTCGTTCTCGCCATACGCTTGAGCTGAGCCGGATAACTCAGTCAGGCGGGTGCGCATGTCCTGGTACGCAGACAATTGCTCGGCCATTTGACTGAGCTGATTACCAATTTGCAGCGCAACAAATGCACCTGCGGCCGCTTTGGCCATGGTGCGTAATGTGGTGTTAACGTTGTCGCCAGATCGCTGGACACGATCTAGGCCGCTGGCCGCTTGAGAAGAAGAGGATGCGGTGTTGGAGCCAAACGACTGTGACGCCATGGTAGCGTCATTAATATGTTGAGTCGCTTGTTGCGCCGGTGCATGCACAACACGCAAACCATCACGGGCATTCGCCCCCGCGGCTTGCGTCTGCGCTCCCATGTCACGGGCAGATTTACCCGCTGCATCAATCGTCGTATCCAACTTTTTGACACTGTCTGCACTCTGATTGACGCCTGAGACCAACTTAGTATTGTCGGCGACCAGGACTAATTTGAGATTTAGATTACTACTCATTCAGCGACTCGTTGATTAACTTGCGTGCATGATTGCCCATGTATTTTAGTTTTTTGAAATCGTCTTTCGAATACTGACATTGACTAAGTCGTGATTCGGCTTCGATTTGTAGCCAATCAAAACCGTCGCACAGTTTTGGCGAGCGCCAGCGCCATAGATCCGACACTGCTAAAAACCACTCAAGTGCCGTCCAATTTTGCGGAAGCACATCAAAGCGCTCTTGCTGTTGGCGCTGCTTTTCAAATTGCATCAGCACCTCGTCTGGCGCACCAGCGGCACGCATATCTGCCAGCACGGCAGCGTTGTCGCTTGGCGATGGCGCATCAAACCAATGCGCCACCGCCTCGGTTAGTTTTTTTCGATGCCTGCTTGCGCTTCCCAAAAACCGGTGATTAATCCAGACCGAACAAACGGGAAAGCAATTAAGCGGTTGAGGTTTTCAGGCGAATACGGCATAACATCTTGCGTCTCGCCATCGGCGCTTTGAGCACCAAAATCTTCATCGCCCCAGCCAACAACAACGACGCGAAGCAAATCAAAGTCACTGACTTTTAAACGATCGTATTCTTCCTGTGGAATCAACTTGTAGGTAATGTTGACAGGGATAATTTGCAGCTTGCCGCCATTTGCAGGCATACCAATATCGACAGGCCAGACGACAGTTGGGTTAGTTTTTAATACAAACATGGTTAGTTCCTTATAAATCTAGAGTGGGAAAATTAGCGGTACGTCAGAGTGAATTCGTCATTGCCAATGAGCGGCACAAATGACATACCCATTTCAATAGTGGTTGTGCCATTTGCGTCGCCGTATTTAGGAGTGAGCAGCTGCACGTTAGGCGCGTCGAACTCGACGATTTTGCCTTTTGTCTTGCCATGTTCAATGTGATAACCGCCCATGGTGGATGCGCGTACGCGCTCAAAGAAGTCCATCGTAGCCAATGCGGGCGCATCAATCGTGATAGAGCCCGTTGTTGCGCGACTCCCAATCTTGACTTCCTCTGATGTAAGACGGGCTTCATACGCCACTTCGTGCCCCAACTCGAATGAGAATTTATGCGCTTCGCCCGCGATGCCGTGCAAGCTGAAATTAGCCGTGTTGCGAGGCGAAACAGGCGTTGGATCAAGAAAAGCTGACCAATCCGGTACCGGAGCAGACTCGGTGACAGGGCCCGCATACAAGCCGGTGAAATTAAACGCAAGCTTGGTTAGTGTGTTTGGCTCTAGTCCAAAACCAAACGTACCGCGACAGCCAAGGACTTTGTGCAAAATATTGTCTTCATAGTAATAGAGGGTAACGCTTTCAAATTCTTCTGAGCGCGGGGCATAAACAGCGGCTTCACTGCCCACTTCTGTAATCAACGTTTCACTCATGCCACACGCGCGCAACAGGTCAGCAAACGCCGGTGCACTGGCGTCGGTACCAAACGATTGGTTTTCAATGTTGAATGACAAGGTGATGTGTTCACCCACGTGGAATACTGAGCTTGCGCCAAGGTATGGCTTCAGTAATTCGCGGTCTACGGTTTCCGCTTCCAATGCTGAAATAGTCACGTTGGACGCTAACAGCGCATTCGCACCAAGTGGGCCAGAGTCAACACCATAGTTGCCCTCTAGCTTGCCAAGAATCAGTTTTTTACGAGCAGAAATAGCCATGGGTAACTCCCGAATAATTTCTAAATAATTGCCGTTTCAATGTGTTGCGTGGTGTAGCGATCCAGCCAAAACACTTGGCTTTTTTGCATCTTCATGATGTCCGATGCTACGCGCTCACATGGGGCAGTCGCGCTGTCTGGTTGCCACCCCTGGAGCAGCTCACGCACTTCTTTTCTTGCAGTAGTGAGTTTTTCCAAACTGCGTTTACCTTGCGTGTCGTTTGGTGTGTTGACGACAAACAGCACACCAAATACATCGACAACTAACTGACGCACAGGGCCAGACATAATGTCGCTGGGGTTTGGGCGCTCAGCCAGCGGCACTATGTAGGCATACACGCCAGACTGTCGACTTTGATCCATCGCCGTATCGAGCGACAGCACCGCATCCGTGCGGTAAATAACGTCCTGGTCTATGCTCTTCAACCGAGCTTCAATCTCGTTCAGCAAGTCCATCAGATAAAGCTCTTATCGGTGCGACGAAAAACATGACCGTCGGATTGGATTTCAGCGGTATCTAATGAGTCCGGTTCGGACTCCACAGGCAAACCCAGCGTCACTTCGCCTTTAGAAAGCCCCTTCAAATAATTCACTGCCTCATCACGACGCTTGCTAATTACTTCTGATGGATCGTTGTCGAGTGAGTAACGCACCAAGTCACGAGCGATTCGTTTGAGTAAAGTCGGCACAGCGGTTAACGGCAGCGGGTAACGCGAAGCCAAATAGCCATTGATAAAACCCGTAGCATCGGTCAATGCTTCGGCTACCGCATTGGGGCGGCCATACTCCAGATCTTCAATCTCTGTTGTGCCGAATCGTTCAATCAAATCGTCTCGTGTGCAGTACATGATTACGCTCCAACACCATTTGATTCAGTGCTAGATTCAGCACCCGATTCAATGCTGGATTCAGTGCTGTCTAGCTGAGCGAGATAGGCCTCCCAAGCCGCTGCCCGTTCGTCTGCCGAGGTGCCTTTTGGGAACGCATCCGCTTTAGGGGTTTGGTCCTGCTTCCAAAGCGCGGCATCTTCTTTGTCCAGGCTTGCGATATGTCCTACCAATTCACGAAGGCGTTCCGCGTCCATGGGCCCTTGTACGACTGAATTCGAATTTGACGAATCCGCTGCGTCCGATGTGTCACCTTTAATAGTGACAGTAAGACGCGGCTCGGCCTGAAGCTGTTTAATTTGGGCTGGCGTGAATGTGCCGTCAGGATGGGTAACAGACTCTTTGGAGTGCGCCATACCCGCACGACGAAACCCCTTAATGCTTGATTTGATTGTGACTTGCATATCATTGACCTCTCCAACTGAATGGGGTTAAAGGGATTTGGCGGGCACGCAGCCCACCAAATCGAAGGGCTACTTATAAGTAATCCGCGACCACAAGCTCCAGCTTGCCTTTCAGCTCGTTAGAGCTGTTGCTGTCTAGCTCACGCTCTAACATGCGAGTCGCTTGCTTCTCCAAAGAAGCAGGAACAATCAGTTTGGTGGGTTTAATCCCCAGCTTTTGACCACCGTCCGCTTTGAATTCACGCATTGCAGAAATAACCGCCCACAAATTGTCAGCGTTCAGTTCTTTACGGGAGCCATACGCTAATTGCCAAAACGAAAAGCCCACGTTACGACGACAGTCCACACCAAAGCGAAACTCGTTGGCAGTAAACACATGCTCGTCATCAAGCTTGGTCATAGATTGAAAAGCGGGCGCTCGACGATTTTGTAAAATCAAGGGCTTGATTGCACGGGACGTATCCAGCACATACCAAGGCGTACCAGAGCCTGCATTATCATCCCAGTTTGATACAGACGCCGCTGTACCAGTGCCATCAGCATTTGGGTAAACGGGGTGATCGGTATCAAAGAAGTTTTGGCCGTCGTAACATAATGTGCTGGTACCGGCGCTGAGCAATCCATATATCAATTCGTCCGGTTGAATTTCAGACGTACGTCCCATTTCTTCAAAGATGGGGGTATAGACACCGACGTTGTCATCTTCAATGTCGTCTCGATCCACACCAACGGTGCTTTCAAATGTTTTATTGGTGATGGTGTAGCCATGGGCCTGCATAGAGTTAATGACGCGATCACCAATCCATTCGCGCATCTTCGGGAATTTACCTAGCCAGCCATACGTATTTGACTTACTGGAGGACTTCACTTCTGTTGCAATTTGAGACCATTGAGGCTTTGCAGATTCAACGCCGTTTTTGAAATCATCTCGCCAAGACGTGTAAAGCGCTGTAACAATTGCTGGGGTGACAATAGCCATGTTGGGCTCCTGTTTATCTAATAAATCGTAAGGGTTAACTCAGCTCTTAACTGACTACTGTGCTTTTAAAGCCGCGTATTCTTTTGGTGTTCGACCTGTGAGCGCGGCCGCTTCCAGCTCTTCTGCTGTTAAGCCATGTTTATCGTTTTTAGGTGGTGGTGTTTCCGTGCCTGCTTGTTGACCTTTTAGGGCGGTCATCGGTTTGGCTTTATCAATGAAGGTCTTAAGTGCCGCAAAGTTGACTTTGCCCAAGTCACGAGCCCACGATTCCATACTTGGAAGTAAACGACCGTCTGCTTTTGCATCGTCAATTAATTTGTCTAAGCCGCCGGTTTGAACTTGAGCTGACAATGCAGCGAGTTCGCTTTGCATATCCGTGACAACCTGAATCGGCACATATTTCGAAAGGTCAACTGATGCACCAGCGGCAGGTGTTGCTGCTTTTAATGCAGTCAACTCAGCTTGAGAAGCTTTAAGTGCCGCTTGATCGGCTACCGCTTCTTTTAATGCTGCTGTGATTTGCTCGTCAGTTGCATCGTCGGCAAGGCCTAATTGTTTGATCAGTAGTTTACGATCCATCAGAGATTCCTCTTGTTGGTCTGGGTGAGCTGGTTGAATTGGATGAATATGAAGGGAACGAAGCGCGACACCATTTAACCCGTCGAGACCTGGGCGATTTACTAACGCAGCAGAGTGCAACGACAGGGGTTTGCCGGTTTGTTTGTCGTAAGGGAATACGGCAGACAGGTAACAATATTCACCACCTTTAATGTACTCAGATGCACGAGCTGTCCAATCCGCTTTAATCCATAAACCGGACTCACGCCATTGAGCATCTTTGATCCATCCAGAGGCTGGTGCAGGCTGTCCGTTTTGGTCAGCTAATAGCGTTTGGTGTTCATAGTCGATAACCGTCGGATTAACGCGAGACTTAAGATCGGCAATCAATGACAGCGCCGTAGGCTCATCCAAGAACCATTGACCACCCGTCACATCAAATGGGCGACCATCAACGGCCTTAAAATGACCCGCAGGCAGAAGCTGATACCAACCGTCTGCTGTTGGCTGAAGTGACAGTGCGGCAAAGCCAACTTCATCAGCCGGTTTAGTGCTGCTCAAGACAGCGAGGGATGAGGCATTACGTTTCGTTTCCATACCGCCAAGATACGGCGGTATGGAGCGGGAGGGAGATTTAAGGGTTTAGCGGAAAACACCCACTTTTATGGCATAAGGAGATATGTCGGCGAATAAGAGAGCCGAATTGCTAGCCTACAGGATTTATAAACGATTTATAAAGCCGAAACACTCAAAAAAGGTATGAATGGTGCGCCCTTGGTCGCCAAAGGCGCTCTGAGAGCTGCTAACAGCCTTGTGTAAATGGAAGATTTTCTAAAGCCCAAGAATGCTGATCACTAGTAAGGTCATCTTTCAATCCACCGCAGTAGAGAAAAATCAATTCTTGCAGATGTAAATTATTATTCTCAAAGGACTGCGCTCCAGTAACGTATAGCTCATATAGTTCGTTGAACCGCTCTAGCTTTTTAATTTTCGACCTGTCTTTATTCTCAACAGACATGCCTGGAAGGCAATACCAATATTTAGGTTTTTCAATTGTAATCGTTTCAACATGACAGCCCGTCTCGGGATACTTGTTTACAATCAAATTGAACTTAGTACTTAAAAGTTTTTGATCTTCAATTTTGTATAATTCAGCGGGACTTTCGCCATAGATCATTACCTCGGATTCACCCAAAATTTCTAGTGAATATACCAACGTATATACTTTGTCTAAGTTAGGCTCTTTCATTCTATATTTTCTCGCAGTTATTTAAGGCTTTCTTAGTGTCAGCGATTACAACCAAATTTGCATTATTAATTTAGCACTGAGAGGTAGTCTATCAGTACATCCAAAATATCGTACTCATCCTCCGACCCTAGTCCGATAAATGGGCGAGCAACGATCTCTTTGTTGGGGATCATGCTTTTGGGGCTGGTCTTACCACCAAACTGTTGAATGGCGGCATAGACCACATTGGTACCAATGCTCGCGGTGAGGTCATCGGAGTCGGTTTCGATGCTGGCAGCAAGTCGCCCTGATCGCTGTAGGATTTGCCCTGGCCAGTAACCTTTGTTCTTACGTTGGCTTTTAGTAAACTCGGTCAGATTTTGCCATGGGTCATGATTTGGACTGGATTCTTCATCAAAAGCACGCTCTGACGCATCCGCCAGCACGCCTTCAATCGCTTGCATGACTGGCGCTAGATTATCAGATCGCTCCAACAATCGATTGAACGCGGACAAAATCTCAGCGGTATTGTGTTGTATCTGAATGGCATTATTACTGGTCATTGTTTATACTCATTTTAAGCGCTTGGTGTACGCATAATTTGGTAATGCGAGTGGAGACCAGTCTCTACTTGATGTGAGGTTCGACTCCCACCACTTCGCGCTTATCTCTCTCCAAGTTCACCATCAATTACTTCGTACATTCCTGTTTTTAGTAAGTCTTCCTTACTCACAGTAAAAACGTTAATCACAGCGTCTAGTTTTTGCTGTTGCTTTTTTAGATCGTGATCAAGCCGCAGGACGATTTTTACCTTCTTACCATTGCCAGGATAGACAAACAAAATATCTTTCCCGCCTTGCGTTTCTATTAATACAGCTTCGGGCGTCGCGAGCATTGTAGGAATACTGACCAACTGCTCATGAGAAAGCGCTGTCCCCATTTTTCTATGCTTGTCGCTATCGGAATGTACTAGCTGTTTCTCATTGACGACCATTAGACGTGCCGACTCCACTCCCAAACGAGCGGTTAGCAATTGAGCCAAACGCTCTGGCATAAAGCCAACGGTTTGCACGCCATGTCCAGGTCTGCGCTTCTCAAGTACATCCTGGGCCCATATAGCAAATTGACGCTGACGCTCTGGGGCGTTGTTTAACGTCTGTATCAGCTGGCTACGCAGCTCCGAACTTTTGATAGAGCCTATCTTTTTTGCAATGGCCTGGTCTGTTCCGTAAGCCGCTACACCTGGGTTATAAGCCCAACCAATATCCGGTGACATAGAGCCACCATCTGGAAGATCAACTCGCATGTGCTCGACGGTTTTCACTTCCCCTGTCGATTGGCTGACGATTTCACGCTCAAAAGTCTTAATGTAGTCATCGCCTTTTTCAACAGTGACGCCCATGCGCCGCACTTGCTGTTCTGTCAATGCGCGCACTCGACAACGACAACCCCAACCGTTTGGTGGGTATAAGTATTGCCAAATAGGATCATCCCAACGGAAGACCTTTCCATTTAATGCTCTATGCTCTGGGCGGGTGTTGCCATCGAGTATCGCGACATACATCCAGTAGGGGCGAGTCTCTACGCCAGAAAGTTGGCGACGGTAGCGTCCAGCCATGTAAGCTGTCTGAGTATTGACACGAAAGATGGTGTTCAGACGATAGGCGCTACCAAGCTGCACCTCTCGGCCATCCTCAAGAACTTTTTTCCCCCACCATCCCTTCTTCTCCAACAAGGGCTGTAGGTTCTTGGCAAAGTCTCGGGGCGTCATGCCGCTGGCCAATGCCGTATCTAGCTCCCCACGAATGGTTTCTAACACATCCATACTAGACGCTTTGGCCACGGTGAAAGCGCGTGCGTGAGCGCCTTGCCACATGTCATGCCAGTCGTCAGTGATCTGGTAGCCTCTAGATCGAAAGTAGGCCACGGCGTCCTTTGGCTCCATGTCGAACGCCGCTTTCAGATCTAAATTAGGCATGGGTCATGCCCCACAACTCTGCAACAAAGAATATCTTAGCCAAGCGATCGGCGAGCGCATCCGAATCCATCTCTGGCCAAAGGGCTTGTAGCTTCGCTTCTAGATCATCAGGAGCCGAAGCGGCCAACGATAATAATGGAGCAACCATATCGGCTAGGGACTCAGACAAGTTGCCTTTGGTGAGTTCTTCCAACGCCTGATCTAGGTCGTCTTGATCGCTATGTACCGATCCCGCTTTGAGCGCCGCCAGTGCCGTTTGCTCCGGCTCGCTTTGCGTTTCTTTCTCTGGCTGTGCCTTTTGCCCTAGGACTGGCTCACCATTTTGTGGCTCAGGAATCTGCAACTTATCCGTAATCCAGCTAACCGGCACAGGTACACCCATCTTAACGATCGCAGGAATAAAACGTGCGTAGGTTTCGATATCCTCCGGTTCACTCAAATCAAATTCAAAACGCGGAATACGGTGCGGGCCACTGAAACTGCGACCGTTCAATGCATACATCGGATAAATCAGATCTCGTGTCAGCGTCGCTGCTATCTGTTTCGCATCACCGTCCCGCAATTCTTGGCGCACTTCGTTATGCACATTACCTAGTGCGTTGGTGCTACTCTTTCCATCTGCTTGGCTGGTGAGTGTGCCACCTAGAATGGCTTTGGATTGTGTCTTTTCGCACCAGTCCATCATCACTTTGAAGGGCTCACTCGACCCTTTTGCGGCTTCTTGGAAATCAATGTCCATGCCACGCGGAATGATGCCGCCCGCGTTATGGCCTATGGACATTACAGCCCTTAGTAACGTGGCTTTTTCTTTTTCGCTTGCGCCTGTTGGGTATTTACCAAGGCGCAACGGCAGGCCGTAAATTTCCAGAAACTCCGCTAGGTCACGTACTGAAAAATTCTTAAACAGGTATGGCCAAAACAAAACGCGGGCCAATGCTGAACGACCCACATAGCCAGATTTTGCCGCATGCTTATGGGTTATCCAACCAAACTGCTGCAACTCTGCACCTTCATAACTGCCATCTCGTAAGCGCAGTTCGTTACGATCGTTTGGATTCGTCTGAAACCATGCCGGATCACGCCAATGGCATTGGGGTATGCGCATCTTCTCAATGGTCTGCCATTCCAATTCTTGGTTCGCAAAGCTTTTTAATACACCGTCTGACATATTGAATACGATATTCTCAATATCGGTACGGTCTTCCATCAGCTCGGTGAGCATGGCGACATCAGCCAATTCGGCTTTGGATGGATTACGAGGCGGCACGATCTGCCAGTCTAAACCTAGTAAGGCTCGGCGGCGCTTCTGTAACTCACTGAAGATATGACCGTCTTTTTCTTCCATGTCTTCGGCCAGTTCACATTGACTCACCAGGTTGCCACGCTCGGCTTCTGCCATGATGCCTGCGAGTTTTGTTGGTGTGAGTCCACGACTGGGGTGATCTGAAAAATGTTGATAGAGCCCGGCAATTTGGGCTCTATCATCATGAGTTTGCAGTTCTTTGGGCTCCGATTTTAACGGCTGCCCGTAAATATCAACTAGCATTACCATGCCCCTTCAAATTGATCTTGGTCTGAATAATCGTCATGCTCTGAGCCTTCACCCCAGCGGCTTACCCTGTCTGGTAGAGAGGTGAAGTCGATTTCACCACCTTCCATGTAATCCGCTCGGTTTGCCATTGCTAGAGCAACCGCGAAGTCACCGTGGCGTTTGCTTTTTGAGTCGTTTGCGCCTTCATCTTTAGTACGGCCCTTATCAATTGCAGGGATACCGTTCACGACTTTGATATGCTGTAAATCGTCTAGGATGTTTTGATGGCGTGGTACTTCCATGTTAAAGGATTCAAATTCGGCTTTTAATTTAGGCATCCATTCTTGGTACCAGCCCGCTGACAGCATGACTTGATCCACCATTTCTGTACCAAACTCTATCGCTGCTTGCTCTGCTAAGTAGCCGCCGTTCCCTGTTGCATCGAAAGCTAAACCACTCAAGCGAGGAAGTCGTTTAGTGATGAACAGCATGACTTGCTTTTGCTGCTCGTATGTCAGGTCTCGCAACTCAACAACAAAGGGCGTTCGCTTTCGTAAGTCTGAACGTTTGGCCAGTGGGACGAAGACAGTTAAATCGCCACGTCGTGCAAAATCCTCACCGAAGGTATGGCGGTGTTCTGGATTTAGCTTATTTAGTAGTGGCAAGAGATGCTCGTTACAAAAATCATTCATCTCAGCTTCGCGCATGGATGGCGACCAGGTCATAAAGTCGGCTGGCGCTTCATAACGAATAATTGGGATAGAGTGATCGGCCACCATGGCTTGTTCGATCAGTACACGGCCTAAATAAGAGCCTCCAGATTTTTTAGGTACGCAGCCGTATTCTTCATCGGCGGACTCTTTATTGGGCGCATTTTTATAGAGACCATCGCGCCATTTCTTCTCTGCTTCTGGTGACCATATTTGCCCTGTAACGAAGCAGATACGGCGGTACAGACCGTCCGCGATGGCGTCATCAAGTGTAATGCGGTGAACGCTGTAATCTTTTTTACCTTCACGGGCTTCTTGAATGTACTCATTGAACGCGTTGTCTACGCCATTATGCGTGCTGATAAGGCGAACTTTGTTCCCCCACATGATCAAAGCCAAAGCGGCTTTAAGCAGTTCTTCTAATGATTCATGAAAGGCCGCTTCATCGATAACGACGTCGCCTTGCAAACCACGTAAGTTGCTAGGCCTAGAGCTAAGCGCTTGTATCTTCCTTCCCGTTTTAGGGAATCGGATCATGTAAGTTAGAATTTCTTCTTTCTTACCTTCGTCCCAGAATGTTTGTTCGTAAACATCCGCTTCTGCTAACTCGTTAAATGCGCGGGCAAACAAGGCACAGGCCGCTATATACTCAAGCGCCATTTCGCGTTTTGAGCCTACATAAAAGGTATTGCACCCACCACGACTACGAGGCTTTGCTGCATTAACTACGTTGCGTCCGGCTTCCGCCCAGGTCAAACCGCAACGGCGAGTTTTTTCGCCAATCATTATTTGGCTTTCATCTTCAAACCATCGTTGTTGATAGCCCAAAAAGACTGGTTCAGTCTCTGGTTGAGCGTCCGCCATGTCTTGAGGCACATCAACACCGTAGATTTCCATCTCTTCAGCGAGATTGATTTTCTTTGGATGATCAAGAGGCATCAAAACTTTTATTTTAGACATTACGCCTTACCCAATAAGATGCCGCGAATACGATCTTCAAGCTGCTCGCTCATGCCGTCTTGGCCGCGTAATTCATCTGATAACGTATCAGCTACTTCTGCGGCATAAGCCATACGAATCTCTTTCTCGCGCTTATGACTTGTCATGGCGGCGGCTTCAATGCGCTGGGCAACCATGGCCAATTGATTCAGCGCTTTAGGTTCTACTGGCTCACCGGATTCCATTAATGCAAACGAGGTTTCTGATGCGAGGGTGCGCACGGCTTCTTGGAGCAACTTACCCACGTCGCTCGTTGGTTCGTTGCCTAACTTAGATACCCACACCTCTGACACTTCGCGCATCTCACGGATACGGGAACCGATTTGTTCCATGCGGGCGGCGTAGCGATTTAGACCAGAGCGAGACAGCTTTGCCTCTTTAAGGCCTGCTTTGTCGATCTTCTGATTAACGATCTCAAGTACTTCTGTCTGTTCTAAACGACCATCACGCAGCATGGCATTCAGCTGCTCTTTGATCTCGCTCGGCAACAGGTCGACTTTAGAGCGACGGCCACGAGTGCGCTTTTCAATAGTCATACGCGTCGCGCCCGTTTAATGCCTGGCACGACTGAACGACCTTCAATGTGTTCGTAACCACGTTGCGCTAATGTAGCAACGTAGCAGCCGGACAAATCAACAAGAGATACGACGCCTTGCTCTTTCATCCACACTAAATGTGTTTTGATCACGTCACGAGTTACTGTGTGACCATATTGATCGAGGCAGTCCTGTAGAACTGAATCATTAGCATTGCCGCCGCAATCGTTGAGCGAACGCAGCAAACACAAGCGTTGGTCCTGATTTAATAGATCTTGCATCATGGGTTCTTTCTCTCTTTGAGTTCATTTTCTAACAGCAAATCGGATAGTTTTTGCACTTGATCTAGGCGAGGTACGAGGGATTGCAATTCACCACGCAGCCCTGCTATTTCAATGTTGAGCGCATGTAACTCCCGTTCCTTTGGTAGCTGCCTCACCACATCTTCTAGGCTGTTTACCTTTTGCTGAAGCGTAACCACGGTCTCCTGTTTGGCGTATGTCTTACTGAGTAACGCCATGATGACGAGACCGATAGTGGTAATAAGCGCCCAGATCATCGCCCAATATTTTGCTAATACTTCGCCGATCATTTTTTCTCTCGCGTTGTCTGACAATGGATACAGCGAACCGCATTAACAGCAGCAACTCGCGCAAGTGGGATAATCTGAGTGCAATCCAGACAATAGCGACCATGCTCGTCTTCGTCGGGCTCTTCCTGAGCCCTTGACCTTGCTTGCGCTATTGACGTATTGCGGAAAAACTCTTCCTGGTCTGAAGCTCTGTCTAAGAAATCCGTCATTTGCGGCCCTTGATAACATTGGCGATCGCGCTCGTGACTTTGTCGCCCGATGACTTGGAATAAGGCGCAAAGCCATCCACAGTTCGCAAACCTAGATAAGCAAATGCAGGCGTTCCTAATGTCATTGCCAGCGTCCAATCAGCGCCGGAGCCATATGCAAATGCTTTCAAGCCCTCCATACCAATGATGTAGAGCACCATCACCCAAAATGAGCGGCGCGCCATCAGTGGGCGCGTATGACGAACGACTTCATCTTGAGCGGTGTCCCCAGCACGAATTGTTTCTTGGGTTTCGTGGTGTTCTGCTTGCTTGTCAGACAATTGCAGCTCTTGGCGACGCGTCACTTGCTTCTCTAACTCAATTTTGAGCTTTTCGAGCTCAACCACCGCTTCAGGCGGCAGGTTTTGCAGTTCGCGTGTAACGGCTACTTGTTTAGATTCTTTGCTAAGCCCCAACACCGCATCGGCTTTTTCTACCGCGCTGGCGACTTTTTCCGCAGTGTCACTACCGCGAAACAGTGACGCAACACCACGAATCGCGGCGGGGCCGAGGTCTACAGCAAGAGAGGCAAGACTGGTTAATAAAGGCAACATAGGTAATTCCTTAATTTAATTAGCTCAAAAAAGCGGCTCACAGAAACGTCCAGGCGCCGTCGACTAAATCCACGAGTCGATTGTGCCAGCCTTCTATAAAGCGGGTTTGAGAAGCGTTTTTAGTAATGATGCGAGCGTAAAAGCGCGCGCGGCGAAGGCTATAGCGATTGACGAGATAGCCACTATCACGGGAGGCAACAGCGGCACGAGTCAGAGGGCCAACCTTGCCGTCTGGCTTTGCTCCTGAGATTTCTTGCAGCAGTTCAATCGCAGTGACAGGGCCATGCTGCACCGCTGCATCAAACACCATGAGTGCAACCGGCGCTGACCAATCGGCACAATGAGCAGCACGCCAATAACGCACGTGATACAAACTGACGATCTTTTCTAGTGTGAGGTTTTTGATATCGAGATGAGGGAATGCACGTTTTGAAATCCCGCCTTTAGTTTCGCCACCTGGATCGGTTGGGTCATTTACATACCCTAAATCGGGCTTAGGTGTACCATCCGCATAAAGCGCGCCTTCGCTGATTAAAACAAAGGTGACGGCCTTTCTAAACGCCAATGAATAGCTCAGCGGTATGTCACGGCAAACGACGTTGATGTTGGCCCCCATGGTCTGATCCTAAATGTCTGGTTGATTTAGAGTCAGATTAGAGGGCGGCGGGTGTGCGGGGGGATTTAAGAGTTTAGCGAAAGGCTCAGCTAAACAACTGAGGCTGAATGCGGGCTGTGTGCAGCTTGCGTTGTTGGGCGACAATATTGTAAATCTGAATCGTCGTCAATCCATACTCAGCCGCCAGGCTGTCATGATTCGCGCGGCCGCGATAGCGCTCATAAATTAAGTGATCGCGTAGAGCGCGCTGCAAACGATCGTCACGGGGCAAATACAACTGACGCCCACCCAAGTAATGCGCAATAGCGAGAACATTGCTACGAGCCAATGTATGCGCCTGCTTTGCGTGCTCTGGATGACGGTGTTTGATTTGGGATTCCATGACGCACATCAGATCATGCAGCGTCTTAGGCCATAACTTTGGATCAGATTCTAATGTATCGATATTGGCCAGCAGAGTGTCCAGATCGTATTCATGATCCAAGCCTAGCTCGTTTTGATGCTCTTGATGTGACATACGCTTCCCCCAGTGAATTGCACTAAGGGGAGACTGTACGGGAAGTGATTCGCTAAAGATTTAAAAAGGGGGCAAAAGATTGTCGCGCTATAGCAGGACCCTCTTTTAGCAAGAAATGACTAGCAGTATTTACTCCCTTATTGCTCTTTTGCACAAATTCACAATGATGATTGTCAACAAACAAATTTGAATCATATTGTTAATACTAGACATCACAGCTCCTCTAATGAACCAAGGGCTTACGCTTTCTGAAATCCCAAGTAGCGCCAGAAAGAATGTTAGTACCAAGCACCCGATTGCAAAATAGTAGATAAAAAAGAAGTTAGCTAAGTAACCCCCGTTTTTATACTTCCGAAACACTCTAGATTTCGCAAAAGAAAACATAAGAGTGATAACGGCAGCCAAAAAACCAAGCATCGTAAATGCAAAAGTCGATAAAATAACTGACAAATTGGCATTTTGATTTAGCAAGCCAACCTGGAAGTTACTGTTTGACAGAATCAGCGCCCTGTAAAGTAGATAGCAAATCGGCCCAGGCGTTATCATTATGATAACGAAGAACATCATTACAGCTATCCTCTTGGAAGTTTGCATCGTCTTGGAACTCCATTAGGCGTCTTTGCATTCTGCGGTTGCTAGAAGCTTTATCGTTAAGTGCAGTTGCAATCTCTTCTTCTTGCTTCTTAGTTATATTATCGGTTATAGCCCCCTGGCCAACAAGATATAAATCTGTCAAATGTGGGTACATATCGCCTTTTGCCTTAGTTATCATTTTCTTTACACCATCATCGGAAAGTGAATTAAGAACGTCTGTAACAGGCTCTTTAAGGTTTTTTCCTCGTAAAGGCTTGATGGTTATTTCTAACCCTCCGATATCCTCAAGTGAAGAAATATCAGCACCAAGTTGTTCAAGCACATGCGAGAAAAAACCGTTTTCAGGTGTTATTTCAATGCTAGTTTTGCCAATAAAAGACATATTGATTGCTTCGCTTTTTGTTGCGCTAGCTGTTAGAGGATGTGCATGGAAGCTATAGTTAATAATTCCGAGTTTTTCTAACAACTCATTTATGTATTGAGTAAGGAGTATCATCTTAGGAGCAAATGAGGTTGAGCAGTAGCCTATAAAGTTATCCTTTATTAGAACGTAGGAAGCAAATCCTATGTGCTCATTTGCCTGTAACAAATTGTGAATTTCATCAATCGAAGTGTCGTTGGTGTTTATCTTACGAATCACTTCGTTGCTCCTTGTAATTACAAAAAGATATGTATCCTGCAAGTGTGGTAATAAATATAAATATTCATCGTTATGCCTGAAACTAGCTTTAAACTTAGGTTGATCAAACCTGCAAAACTCTTTCAATAAAGGGCGTATATCGAACTTTATTCTACTCTGGGTAGCGTTTTGCATCATGTAATACGCAAAATAATTCACTTTCATTAATAGCTCCTAGCTTAATTTTCAGGTCAAGCCTACAGCCCGGACCAATGAAGTATTGTTTTATTGCTTATCTAGATCAGGCATTCGCCCATGAGCCAATTTGAGAAAATACCTCTTAGCTATTGGTCTTACCTTTGCTGGGTCTTAAAAATCCATAAAGCCTTGTTTTGTTTCGCCTGCTTTTAGTGCTTTTTCTAAGCCTACTGAGAAGTCATTGAATTCAGAAACGACTTCTTGGTAGCCGCTTTCTGTTGGCCAATCCCATCCACATGCACTGGAAGATGGGACACCACGAATCAATTCGTATTGTAGTCGAGCCTTGCCATCTTTTGCGGCAAAGCGGAACTCATGGGCGGTACTGCAGATGTTACCGACCAAATTCCATGTTGAGATTCCTTTACCATAAATGATGCCATTCTCTTTATCGGACACTCGTACAACGCTACCCGAGTTGTTGTACTTCTCTGCAAAATAGTAAACAGCAACGTCATAAAGCTCGTCTTTTGATTTGCCTTCGAGTGTGTAGTCGTAGGTAAATTCAGCGGGTGCATCTGCTGGTGCCATTTTCATGCTGGCACAGCCAGTGAGTACCAATGACATAAATGCTGTGGCTAGTAGAATGTTTTTGTTCATTGTTTTTTCCTTCCGTGAGTTTGTTTGATCTGGTCTTTTTCTAGGCTATTTTTTTTAGAAATTGCTGCTCGTTTTGCATTGCAATCAGCTGATCTGTGTACGCTTTCATATACAAAATATCGTTTTTTTGAATTCTGGGCTCTAAATTGTCAATTAAATTCGTGACACTGCCAGGCTCTATAAATAGGGATTCAGGGGCTTTCAGGTTTTTTAGGTATGTTACTTTTTTTGTTTTGATTTTTTTTAAAAGAATATTCTCAAGTTCCTTACGGATCAGTTTCTTGAGCGTTTTTTTAGACACGGGAAGATCACCCGAAACATTGAGGCTGAGGTTGCCATTGACTTGAATGTTGTTGTTACCATCAATTTGCATACTGCGTTCCATCTTTCCCTTGCTTAGCGCTGTGGTTCCTGACCTTTAGCGCTTTTTGATTATCTGGTTATACCGCCAACTTGAATATTGCCATTACCCTGTATTACACCACCTTTTCCTCCCTTAACTTTACTTGCCTTTGGAGTATCGCCAGTCAATAAAGACGCCAGCATTTCGCGGCGTTTCGCGATAGGTAGTGAACGGTATGTATCAAGCAATAATTGCTCATCTGCTGGTATTGATTCAGGAAGCTCCTGACGATTTCCTGTAATTATATAAATAATGTCTAAACCTATTTTTTCTAACGCAGATAATTTTGCTAATGGTGGACTAGAAGCATCTTTCTGCCAGTCAATAACAGTATTTTTTTTTGAACCTGAAAGCTCCGCAAACGCAACCAACGTAAGCCCTAGACGCTCTCTTTCTTCTTTGAGCCTCTCTCCAATAGATGACATTATACAAAATCCGTGCAAAAAATATTGAAAGGTACGGATATCCGTACTATTATTAAACCTAAGCTAGTGACCACCTAGCAAAGCTCAACTACTTGACTAAAGAGGATTAAACCATGCACCCAGAACAAATTAAAGCAGCAATTCGAATGAAGGGCATGACTGCGGCCATGATTGCAGAAAATCTGGAGGTTTCTCAGTCGTCTGTTTCTCATGTCATCAACAAACGCAGCCATTCAGAACGCATTGAAGAATTCATCGCCACATTGATTGAAGAGCCACGAGATGAGCTATTCCCTCGCAAACCAAGCTTGCTGCGTCGCAGCGCGTAGGAGATCAATCATGGATAAGAAATCTTCATCTATTGGCTCTAGCGCCATCAAGGTTTTAAACGTCATGAAGGCACTGAAAGGTCACACGCTAAGTGGGTTGAGCAATGGCGATATTGCCAAACAACTGAACATGCCAGCCCCAACAGTGACACGCTGCCTAGCCACACTCATAGACGCGGGCATGGCCACTCAACTGAGTAACGGACGCTATGCGTTGAGTGTGAAAACACTGGAGATCGCCCAGGCCCACGCCAATGAAATGGCACACGCTAGCGACCGTATTAACGAACTCAACCAACGCGTCATGGCCGCTAGCCGCCACTAAGCATATTCAACTAATTAGGAGATCAAGATGTTAAACATTTGGCCATTTAATCTACGAAAAAAACGTGAAGAACGTGAAAAAGAAGAGCGCATTTATCTAGAAGAGCAATCCCGTCGTCGAGAAGAACTATCACGCCGCCAAAGTAGAATTTTGCCTTCTGATTCAAATAACACATTAATCAACGCCGCTCTATTAGACAGTGCCGTTGAAAGCAATTCGCACGCGAGCACTCGCGGTCATTCTAACTCTGGCTGGGGCGACAGCTCTAGCAGTTATGGTGGCTCATCTTCTTCGAGCTCTAGCAGCTCTAGTTCAAGCAGCTTTGGGGAGTAAGAAATGAGTGAATTCGATAACGCGATGACAGACCTACAGAACCAAGCGGCGAGCTTGCAAAGCTCTTACAGCGAGGAGCGTGACATTGTTAACCAGCTGCTCGGCCAAGCACAAATGGCCGACTCAATAGCCAAGTTCACCTCGACTGTCGCGGTTTCAAAAATGGCTTTTGTCAAAGAAAACAAGCTATACCGCGCTCTTGCGGGAATGAAAGACCTCGACGGTCACGGTTTAACGGGTTCTTGGGAGGAGTTCTGCAAGCTTCTAGGCACCTCGGCAGGAAAAGTAAACGAGGATATCAACAATCTTCAAAACTTCGGTGAAGAGGCCCTTGAGTCTATGAGCCGCATGGGCATTGGCTACCGCGAAATGCGCCAGTTCCGAAAGCTTCCAGCGGACCAAAAAGAAGCGCTGATCAGCGTGGCGAAGGAAGGCGATAAAGAAAGCTTCCTTGAATTGGCCGAGGACATCTTTGTTAAACACAGTAAAGAGAAGGAAGAACTGACCAAGCAACTAAACAACACCCAAGCGGATTATGAAGCCCAAAGCGAAGTGCTAAACAAAAAAAGCATGGAGCTGACAGAGACCCGCTTGGAGTTAGAAAAGACCCGCAGACGCATACAGGCCATGCCCGTTACCGAGTCGGTGAAAGAGCTGCGTGCCGAAGTGAGTGAAGCCACCTATGAAGCGGAAGTGCCGCTGATGGGCAAGCTACGCGCGGGCTTTGAACTGCTGACTAGATCATCTGAGGAAACAGGCATAGACCATCGCGCCTTTATGGCGGTGCAGCTCAAGCAAATCGAACTGCAAATCATTGGATTGCGTGAGGAGTTTGGTTTGCCGGACGACGTAGATGGTGACGAGTTGGCATGGCTAGACGACACCGCGGGCGAAGAGCAGTTTGATTTCGTTGACGATGAATTCGTTCCAACTGCGAAAGAGGCGTAAACCATGTTGGCTCCTGTTGAAATCGAGGTGATGACGAACGCCCTAAAGGCCGCAAAAGTCGCGCAGCATGGGGAGCGTCAAAGCATTTATAACAAGGCGTGTGAAACGCTGAATATCAGCATTCACACTTTTCATCGATACAAATTGCAGCTGATGGGAAAAAGCGATCGTAAACAGCGGTCTGATAAGGGCTCTACTGAACTGACGCGTGACGAGGCGATACTGATCTCTGGTGTGATGATGGAAACGATCCGTAAAAACGGCAAGCGTCTCTACAGCCTGATCGATACAGTGGAAGCGTTACGAGCGGATGGCAAGATCCTCGCGGAACGCATCGACAAAAACACGGGGGAGTTGGTAGCGCTGTCTGAGTCGGCAATACACAGAGCATTGCGTGAACACAGGCTGCACCCTGACCAGCTGTTGCGCCCGACAGCGCATTCTAGTGTGAAGAGTTTGCACCCAAACCATGTTTGGCAGATCGATGCGTCATTGTGTGTGCTGTATTACCTCAAACCGCTCAAGGGTGCGTCTAACGGTTTGCAGTGCATGGCACACGATGAGTTCTACAAGAACAAACCGAAAAACCTGCAAAAAATCATGGCTGATCGTGTTTGGTCTTATGAGATTACGGATCACACCAGTGGTTGGATCTATGTCGAATACGTGATGGGCGCTGAGTCTGGCGAAAACCTGTGTTCTGTATTGATCAATGCGATGCAGGAACGCAGCAACGGCGATGTGTTGCACGGTGTGCCAAAGATTCTCTACATGGATCCGGGCTCTGCTAACACCAGCGCCATGACCAAAAATCTATGTAAGCAACTCGACATTCAGGCCATTGCTCACAAGGCGGGTAATGCTCGTGCGACGGGGCAAGTGGAAAACGCGCGGAACATTATAGAGCGTTCGTTTGAAGCGGGTTTGAAATTCCAGCCTGTGGCTGATCTGAATGGTCTAAACGCCTTGGCTGCTAAATGGCGCATCTATTACAACGCCAAGCGCAGACATGCACGCCACGGCATGACGCGCACAGCGTGCTGGTTAAAGATCAAAGCCGATCAGTTAATCAAAGCGCCAAGTGTTGAGGTTTGCCGAGCATTGGCCGTGGCGACACCGGAGAGTCGAGTGGTTTCAACGAAATTACAGGTCAATTGGGACGGTCAAAAATACGATGTGGCGCATGTGCCTGGTGTGATGGTGGGTGAAAAACTCAATGTGACATTCAACAAGTGGCGCACTGATTCCGTTCAGGTACACGTTACGGATTTGGAGGGTGAAGAGAAAATCATCATTTGCCCTGTTATTCAAACCAACGAGTTTGGATTTGAAGAAGCCGCGCCAGTGTATGGCGAGGGCTATAAAACACCAGCGCCAACGGTAGCCGATCAGAACCGTGACGAAGTGGAACAGCGCATGACGGGGACACAGTCAAACGTTGAGGCAGAAGCGACGCGCAAACAGAAGGCTTTGCCGTTGGATGGTGAATTCAACCCGTACCGCGAGCTGGATACCGAGCAACCGACGTACATGCCGCGCCGTGGCCAGGAGCATTCATTGAAAGCGCCAAAAGTCGAAATTGCACCGCTTAATCATGCACAAGCGGCCAAAGCATTGCGCACACGCATGGGAGCAGATTGGACGCCAGAGCATTACAGCTGGCTGATGCAGCGCTATCCAAATGGCGTTCAAGAAGATCTTTTGGATGCCATTGCCGAACAGTTAACCAAGCCACAAACCACAACACTCAAAGCAGTGGGAGGCAGCCGATGAAGGTTTTGAATTTAAAAACATTGCTAGGGAATGCAGGAATAAAGCAAAGCGTGTTGGCGCGAGAGTTAAACCTATCGCCTGCCGCTGTGAGTCAAATCATTAATCATGATCAATGGCCTACAAAAAGCGCGGATCAGATCAAGTTAAAAATAATTGGATTCTTACGCCAAAACGGTGTGGGAGAAGCAGAAATGTCAGCGGCTTTTGAGGCCGCTGACTCAACCGAAATGCCTAATAACGACCAAGCCACAGGCATTTCCGAGGAGGAAGTTATGTTACTGAAGAAACACCGTTTAACGCAAGCAGCACGTCGTGCATTTAATCTAGCGCGAGACCCATTCGCTGAAGTACGCAGCCAGGAAGAGGTCTATCTGACGCCTGACGCTCGTTATGTGCGTGAGGCCATGCGCCAAACGGCCAAACATGGCGGATTTTTGGCGGTTGTTGGCGAGTCTGGCGCGGGCAAATCAACCCTACGCCGTGACTTGGCTGAGTGGATTTCTCGCGAGCATCAGCAAATCATCACCATTGAGCCTTATGTATTGGGCATGGAAGACAACGACATAAAAGGCAAAACGTTGAAATCCAGCCATATTGCTGAGGCCATCATGGCGGCATTGGCTCCACGTGAGAATGTTAAACGCTCGCCTGAAGCGAAGTTTCGTCAAGTCCATGAGGCGTTACGCCAAAGCTACCGAGCTGGTAACCGCCATTTGCTGGTAATTGAGGAGGCCCACGGCTTACCGATCCCCACACTGAAACACCTGAAACGCTTTTTTGAGTTAGAAGATGGCTTTTCCAAGTTGTTAGGCATCGTGTTGGTCGGTCAAACAGAGCTGGCTGAAAAACTGGACGAACGTAACCCATCGGTTCGTGAAGTCGTCCAGCGCTGCGAGCTAGTGCATTTGCGCCCATTGGATTTGGAGCTAGAGAACTATCTAAACCACCGCATGAACCTAGCAAACAAGACGCTAGCGGATGTGATGGACGAAAGCGCCATTGATGCGTTGCGCGTGAAGCTGTCGGGCCGTGGTAACTATTCGGTGCTATACCCGTTGGCTGTTCATAACGTGCTAACCGCCGCATTTAATGAAGCGGCTGAGCTGGGCATCCCTCGCCTAAACGCTGATCTGATTCGGGAGGTGTGAGATGGCTTTTACAGCACAGGTGAAATGCGACGGCGTGGGGTGCAATGCGACGGTTGAGTTTAAAGACGGCGACTCATTTTTAGTTCATGACCTGCGTTGTGATCTAAAAGAGGCTGGATGGATGATCAATAGTCTGACATCACAAGATTTTTGCCCTCAATGTGCCGCACCATTTAGAAGCGCGATTAAAAACAATACACCACTGGAGGTTCGTCATGGCCATCGCTAAGAAAGCTGATTTGGAAGTAACACACGGCCTGTTGGTGCATCACACCAACGCCATTCGAGAGCAACTGCTGAAAGCAAATACCAATTGGGACGAGGTTATCGGGTCGTTGCGTCGTATTGAGAACGAATGCACGAACAGCATTGAGCTGGCAAAAAAAGTTAAGGGAGCTAACTGATGGCAACGACATTGACCATAACACTAGAACACAGCGCTGAAGATGAAATATGCATCGTAATGAAGCATGAGAGAAACAGCGGTAGCGACTTGGAATTACTGGTTACCAAAATGATTGGGGAAACACTCGGCAAAATGATGTTGCCCGCACTGGTGCCAGAAGCAACGAAACGCGCATTAGTTATTTTACAAGAGAGGGAAAAGAAGCATGAACACACAACACATTAATCCAGTGCCGGAAGGCTACAAACGCAACGCCGCTGGGCACCTAGTGCCAGAGGCCAACATTAAAGAACAGGATCTACTGCGAGATGACCTGGTAAACACACTAACAGCTAAGGCGCTGTCTCTACACGATGCGCTCACGGCATTTAAAGAGGAGGCGCTGACTGAAATCCGCGATTTAGTCACGGTGGCGGGCGATCGATACGGGGTCAATCTAGGCGGCAAAAAAGGCAATGTGTCGCTGCTGTCGTTTGATGGGCGCTACAAAGTCACTCGCCAGTATCGTGAAGTAGTGGCGTTCACCGAAGAGATTGAAGCGGCTAAGGCACTGATTGATTCATGCCTAGAGCGCTGGAGCGAAGGGGCAAACATCAACATCAAGGCCGTTGTTTCTCAGGCGTTCCGAACCAATACCAAGGGCGAAATTAAGACTGGCAAGGTCTTGGATTTGATGAGAATGGATATTGACGATGAGGAATGGACACGAGCAATGAATGCCCTAAAGGATGCGCTCCAGAGTGTTGGTACCGCCGTTTATGTTCGACTGTATGAACGTGTTGGCGAGTCGGATAACTACCGCCCCATTTCATTAGACATTGCGAGTTTGTAAGCGAAACGCGGCTTATGTCGCGTCTATTCAGCGTAGTGGCTGGGTACTGATGAGCAGCTAATCATGATGCAAATAATAATGTCCCAAGTGGCGGGCATAACCAAAACGTTAGAAATGTTAGATATCCGCATCGTCGCCATTCGAGCGAATGCCGACGGTGCACAAATCAAAATAGACCAACCATTACCAGCTGAACTCTATCAATACGTTGAGGTGCAAAGCGAGGCTGGTCATAACCTATGGGGAGTTTGGATTACATGGCCAACAGACTAGCCGCAATACAAATCGGTAAAAAGGCGCTCGGGATGTGTGACGACTCGTACCGCATCCTGCTTAACGATATGTTCGGCAAACAAAGCGCAAAAGATCTAACGGAAACTGAGAAAGGCGAATTGCTAGACCGCTTTCAGAAGCTGGGATTCAAACCTAAACAAAAGAAAACACATCCTGGAAAGCCACATAATTTCGCCACTATGCCTGAAATGATCACCAAGATTGAAGCTCTGTTGGCAGACATGCAGTTGCCTTGGGCCTATGCGGAATCTATCGCAAAGCGCCAAACAGGCATTGAGAAAATGGCATGGGTTCGTGACGAGAAAAGCTTGCGTGCTGTTATTGCTGCACTGGCCGTTGAGCAAGAGAAACGTTATTTGCTCAACCGATTCACGACCGTCATAGCAAAACATGACATGACAGTTGAGCAGTTTGAAAAGAAGTACACCGCACAGTTAAAGAAAGGCTGGCAGCGTAATCGTCGCACGCTAAAAGCATTGATCGACCAATTCTATTCTTACGAGGCATAAACAACAGCGATGTCAAAGATGAAAGCACTACGCAGTGAGTTTTTATCTGATCTGGCATCACATGTTGCTGATGAACTGATTTCATGCGGCGTCGACCCAGACACCGCCAATGAAAAGGCCCTAGCATCCGCCGATGCATTCGCTGAACGCTGGCAGGGCCTACATTTATATGTAGCAAAGAACATCAAGAAAACCACCCAAGAAACACACAAACAAATCCGTGATGAGTTTACTGGCAACAACCACAAGCAGTTAGCGATCACGCACAAAATGCACGTTAGAACCATCTATAAAATCTTAAAACAACAGGAGAAAAGCTATGACATTAAAAGCAACTATAAGCTGTGACGGGGACGGATGTTGGAATGAGTTTGACATAGACGACCCTCATCACTTCTCAGTAGAACGAGAATTAGAGGATTGGCAACAAGATCCTGATAACTACGAGTTTCACTACTGTCCGGCATGCTGGGAGAAAGTTAAAGAAGAACTGGAAGAAACAGGAGAAAACGATGAGTGAAAATGACAGAATCTTAGATAAGATAAAAAAATGCATGGCTATGGCTGGCTCTTCAAATGAACATGAAGCGGCATCAGCACTTAGACAGGCTCAAGCATTGATGAAAAAACATGGCATTAGTCATGATGAGGTTCGTCTATCTAATGTAGAAACAGCTACAGCTAATGCAGGAAAGAGCAAGAACCCACCTCGCTACAATCACATGCTCGTACATTTGATTTCATCGGCCTTTTCTGTGAGGCCTATCTATCACGAGGGATTTGAGTTTACTCGCATAGAGTTTATTGGTTTTGACTCTCAACCAGAGATTGCCTCATATTGTTATGAAGTACTTTACCGCCAACTTACTAAAGACCGTGCTGTTTATCAGAAGACATTGAGCCGTTATAAGCGAGCCAACAAAATTCGCAAGGCTGACCTATTCGCTGAAGCATGGGTTAATAGCGTGTACAGCAAGGTCTCAAAGCTTGCAATGTCAGAAGAGCAAGCTGAAATGATTGACCAGTTTATTGGCAAGCGTGGTGATGCGTTAACAGCTATACAAGGAAGAAAACATAAAATGAAACGTGAGGATTGTGACGCTGTTTTTGAAGGGAGAGCGGCAGGAAAGAATGCAAACCTATTTCATGGAACTGGACAGGATCGAAGAGCAGCGCTGACACAACATTAAAGCGAAACGCGGCTTGCGTCGCGTCTGCTTGGTGTAGTGACCAAGCACTGATGAGCAGCTACAATTGCCAGACTTATATTAAATTAGGAAAATTAGCATGTATAAGGTTCATGGGTATTTAGATAATGAAATGGTCATTAATCGTCGTATGGAGCACTTACCTCGAAAAGGTGATACTATGCGACTTAAATACTATGGTGTCGAAAAGTACGCTACAGTTACGGAAGTCATTTGGTGCATAGATGAGGACTCGCCCGAAGGGCAACGCATTAATCTAAGAATTGAGAGTGAGATTCAAGCACCCTAGGTTAAAACTTATTGATTCAAATAATGAAAGAGTCTTTCATATTGGCTCCCACTTAATCCCGTCAAATATCAGCTAATCCCGCATTTATCGCAGTAAACCCTAATTAAATATCTCTCTCTGTCTCAAGAACGGTAGTTGGCTAACCAGGACACTATCACAAACTACGGTAAGTACTGTTTGGATGACTAAAAGCGTATAAAGTGCTTTGTACTTACTATGAAGCACAAGAAGCAAATTCATAAACATATACCCACTAGAAATAAAAATAGCGAGTGCTTCTAAGCGGATATAAACAATAGTGTCATGCAATAGCATGCTGTTTTGCTGCATGGCTATAACAAGCTGAGGAGTAAATTGAACGACAAAAGCCGTCATGGTGGCATAAACCAAAACAATGATAGCTAAAGATGAAACTGCCCTTTTTCTAAACTCTACGGGATTTAGGAAAGCTTGTCCCAATATGAAGGCCAATGGAAGCATGAGAGCTTCACTAATAACCTCATAACCAATGTTTAACCAGGCTACTTGGGCCGCAATACTAAGGGACCAACTATCTGGCATACTTCCAATAAAATGAATGCGTGTGGTCGCATAAATAAGCGGAATAAAGCCACTAATAACTAAGGCCAGCCAAAGCTTAAGATTAATTTGGGTGAAATCCGTTTTTAGCATGAAAATCCTTTCTAATTAGCTTGGCGAAAGCTTAACGTTTATTTTGAAAATATCTTTCTCATTCCCGACATGAACGGCCTAACAACTGAAAAGTCATTCTGCGTCTTAATCTTTTACAATTAAGCTACTTCATTGGCTTTACAGATGTTTTTGACACTACCTTTGTAGCTATTATTATTCAATTTTTAACAAAGCATCTCTAAATTGTATAATTCTCTCAACTAATAGTTCTTTCGCGTTTTCGCCAGTTAGCTCGTCCAATGGAATTTCAAAACCACTAGTGTACAGTTGATGCTCTTCATCAATGCACTTAGGTGTTTTCTCATCACTACACTCTTCATAAGAATAGGCATTCCATAAGCCATCATACCAATTTAGATTGGTTTCTTTCTTAGCTGTAAAGAAGTAACAACGAAGAACAGTATTAGCATTCTCAGGACGAATCTTCAATTCCAGCGCATCTTCAGACAACTCCAAGCTGTTAGTATCATGGATGCCAGTATCAGTAATCACGCATACATCAAGCATCCACTCACCTGATTGCTGCTTATTATTATCTTTGGCATTATGAAATAAATAATTCGTATTCATACCTGGCAAGAGATCCCATACAGACCTATCAAAAACATTTGTTTGTTTCTGGCACGGACGATTAAAATCTGATGGTTCCCATAAATAATAATTTAGACCCAAGCGCTCATCATTTGTTACGTCCGTTAACAGCTGAAAAATTCGCTGATAATATGCTGCCAATAAACGATGCGCCGCACGAACCTGAATGAATAATCCTTTGCTTTCTATAGTGTCCATTTTTTCATTTTCCCTAAGTTAAAAGGTGCTCTATTTGTAATCATTTTTTGAAATTCGAAAGAGCTACCATGCTCTTGAACAGAAGCAGGTGTAAGTGGCTCGTAACACCATGTTTTCATAGACTCGTACGAGAATGGAGGGAAAAAATTTCTAAGAGTACTCCAATGAAGGTCATTTCCCCGAATACCATAAAGCGATAAGGCCCCCAACATATCGCTTAGAATAAACTTATCTTGTGCCAGAGGCTCATCTGAATGGAATAATTGATAAAGATTTTTAGCTACAGACTTCCAAGACAATACCGCTAAACCTTTAAGTTTGTACTTGTCATCCTGAAGTATGTTATCGCGTTCTTTTTTCGAAACAGACTCAATGCGACCGATAGCAAGAAAGTAAACTTCTTTGACGTCGTGTTCTTGTGCAAAGTAACCTTCAATTTCAGCTCGCCACTGATCAACATATTGATAACCTCCTTGTGGAGGCTTTACTTCCACAAGAATATCAAAATCTTTGAATTTAATAAGAAGGTCAGGCTCTACAAAGTGACGATCATCATGATCTGGTAAATCGTATTTTGGCCAATAATCAATTCCTTCAAAGCAAGTGAAATCGCCAGTGCCATCAAATATATATTTAAGGATACGGTGCTGAATAATAGGAGAAAGGTAAGCAAAGCGGTTAAAAAATGCCGACGTCAATAAGTCTTCTCTTGTTTGAAAGAGCTGCTTCCAGCTAATAGTCGCCCCATTCCCTTCTACATCTATCCGACCGGCTTTTCCATTTAATATTGCTTGCAGCAATTGATACTCCCTTGATAATCATCAATTAACATTCATGCACTTGTTATTAACCTGCTATTGGTCAATACCGTCACTAAAAATAAAGTCCTTAAGCATCTTGTCTACTCTCATGTTCACCTTGAATACTGGAATCGTGGTTCGCTCTAAGTTTTCAAAATGCTCTTTCGCTTTTTCCTTATCAACCGATTCTTTCAACGCGTCAAAGCGGCCAAAGTTGTTTAAATTTTTCTCGTCAACTTTGTTGTTCATTAAGCTAACTAGCAGACTTTTATCAACACCTAAGGCGTCTACTACAGCATTGAGGCGAGCATTCTCAGCGTTATCTTTGAAGTCGTTGATGTAGTCTCTAAAGCGGTGACCTTCTATCAACTCAGCATCGCCACGCTGTAAGTCGTTCAAAAATAATTTGGCGTATTTTTGTTCGCTTTGGGTAAGCGATGAAAATGACTTATGCAATTCGTTAAGAGTTATTTCGACACTCGCTTTATCTTGGTTTTTATCTAGTTCTTTTAGATATTTCTCAAAGCGACTATTCATGTAGTCAGAGTCGATTTTGCCCGTATCAATTTCGGTAAGATAACCGCTGATATCAAAAGGCACATCACCGCCTCCCGAACCCCCACCATCGCTTTGGCCTGCCAGCTCTTTGTAACGTAGTACTAAACTCAAATAGATTTGTTCGCCTATCGTCAGCGTTACTTGATGTTGATCATCCTTATTACCCAGTAAAAGATCACCAAATGAATAAGTCAGCTCATTCCAATGAAAACCTTGTACTTTGGCGGCTTCCAAGTGCTGATTGAAGGCTTTAAACAAGTCAGCAAATTTAGCGCAGGCTTCTGAGTCATCAGGAATCTTTTCAAAATTTTCTACACCGGCATTGCTAAACAACTCGGTAATGTCTGCCGCAATCTCATTCATTGCTTCCAAGTTGCTTTCTAATCTGTCAACAAATAACCCAATAGGACGGTCACCTGAATATAGCTTTACCGCATCTTCAATGTGTTGCGCCATAGTATGCGGGTATCGGTAATAGCGAATGGTGCCGTGAGGCTTATCGGGTCCGAATAACCGATTAGTACGTGAGAAAGCTTGAATAATATTTTGGTATTTAATTACCTTGTCCAAATACAAGGTATTGAGCCATTTTGAGTCAAACCCTGTCAGCATTTGGTCCACCACAATCAGTAAATCCAGTTGTTTTGTGGGGTCTGTATGAATGCGCTCATACGGTTTTTTGTGAGCTAGGCGTGCGGCCAAATCCTTTTTAAAGGCTGCGTGACGGGCAAAATCAAAATCTTGGCCATAGCATGCATTATAATCAGCCATGATTTCTTCTAGACCATCACCTTTAAATGTAGGACCTCTGTCGCCGCTGCCATCGTTATCAATGTTCGGATCAAACAAAGCTGAAACTTTAAGTTCTGGTTTGGCTGCTTTTAAACGTCGGTAATAATCGATTGCTTCAGCAATGCTGTTAGTGGCTAAAATGGCATGAAACTTACTGTTTTGGCTGAGCACGTCCCAATTTTGCAGAATATCATCAGCCACTTTTTCTTGATGAGCATCAGTCAAATACTGATTTTTTGGCACATAATCTTCGATGCCTTTGGTGTATTTGCCTGTTGGGTCTTTAAACCCTGCCATAGGTACATCATTCATAAAGTGGTTAAACTTTTTCTTCTTGGCAGGGGTCGATAATGCATCAGCTACCGAATCCGCCTTGGCTTCTTCAAGGGCAACGGCTTGACGAATATCTTTGTCTTTAAAGGTGCTGACTTTGTAAGGGTCAAAACCTAAGACATTTCCATCTCGAATACCATCGGCAATGCTATAGCGGTGCAACTCGTTACCAAAGACATCGGCGGTTGTATTTTTGTTGACTTGGTTTTCATCATGAATCGGCGTGCCGGTAAAACCAAAAAAGAGTGCTTTGGGGAATGTCCTTTTAACCTTTACCAACATACCTTCTTTATTTTCTTTGCCGCCACTCATAGTTGAGCGGTGGGCTTCGTCAATAATAAACACTAACCGCTTTGCGCGGATTTTTTCAATATCTGCCGAGTTAGTGGAAGTTCCCTCATCATCTACTGCTTCAAAAATATTACTCATTTTTTGAATGGAGCTAACAATTAGGGTTTGGGCGGGGTCGCTGCTTTTTAACTTAGTGATTAACACATCGGTATTTTCGGTGGCCTGTACGTCTTCGCCATCACCAGCAAAGTTGCGATATTCCACCAGCGACTGAGTACCCAACTCGATACGGTCCATTAAAAAAATGACTTTATCGGCATCCCTGGATTGCGCAATCAACTGCGCCGATTTAAAGCTGGTCATGGTTTTACCTGAGCCCGTGGTATGCCAGATATAACCACCTAATCGATCTACGTTGTTTGTGCTGCTACCCATTTGTTGCCAATTAGTTTTAGCGACTTTATCTGAGATGGCATTGGCGGCGTAATATTGATAGCTGCGCATTACCTTAAGTACGCCATCCGTATCGTCGGCGACGGTATAAAAACCAATTAGCTGATGTGCCATAGGGATAGACAGTAAAGTCGAGGCGATCTCTTTCCAGTGATTTACCGGCTCGTTATTAAAATCGGCCCAGTTAAATTGGTAGTCGGGGTTAAACTTGCCGTCTAAGCCTGGATTAGCAAAGTATTTCGCTTCATTTGGCTCCATCGCCACAAACACCTGAATCAACGAAAAAAGCCCGCTAAAGATGCCTTCTTTGCTGTATTTCTCTATTTGATTGACCGCTTGACTGACTGGAATGCCGCTGCGCTTAAGTTCCACATGAATCACCGGCATACCGTTAATAAGTAACAACACATCACCACGACGGTCATTACGCAACGGGCTTCCACGTTCAAATTTGGGCTGTTGGACGATTTGATAGCGGCTTTGGCCGGCGGCGATTTCCTGACGGTCGTAAATTTTTAGGCTGACTTCTTTGCCAAGATGCAACTTATCAGCAGGGTTATCGCGTTTAATGGCCACGGTTTTGCCGTTGATTAAACCATTGAGCTTAAGCGGAGTTTTAAGCGCTTTAATTTGCTCAATAATCTGCTGCATTTCCGTTGCCGTCAGTGGCACATCATTTAAACGGTCTTGCTGGCGATTGTTTTCAAATAAAATAGTGGCCCAGTTTTGCAGTAAATCCGCTTCGGTTTTGTTTTTTAACACCTTCGATTCCCAGCCTTTATTGACTAACACGTCAATAAAGGCCAGCTCAAACTGTGCTTCTGTTTTAAAGGTGGTCATGGTTGCTCCCTGCTATACAAACATTTTGCTCAAGCAGGCCTGCTTGATGTTATTGAGTTTGGTGATTTGTTGCTGGTGTTGGTTGATTAGCGCATCGAGTTTTTGGAAGTAGTTGCCGATGGCGGTTTGCTCGTCTTTTTTTGGGACAATATATTTTAACTTACTGATAGCTGACCAATTAACATAGATCTGTGTGTTACCTTGGCTAGCCTTAAATATTTTCTTCCTAATCGAAGGGGCATTTAAAAACTGATATAGAAATTTCGGGTCGAACTCATTAAATGGTTCAATCCTTTGAGTTCGCTGATTGTAAACATATGAGTCATCTTCATCAATGAGAAGCACCCTGCCAATAATATTACCTGCTAAGGTTTTATCATTCAGAATCATAGTCAAATCATTTTTATTGAGTACTCTGCTTTCTGTTTTGGGGGATAAACTAGCTCGTATCCCTTGCTCTGTGTACACACTATTTTCAGAGTAACTACCAATACTTATAACCTTATATTTTCCATCTTTAGTAAATTCTGACTCTATGGAAGTGCCACTTGTTGCAATACCAAAATCAGATAAGCTGATCTCATCCCACTCCCCTCTAAACCCTTTAAAGCGGATTTCTGGGATAGTTTCGCCTTGTTTGGGGAACATCTTTTCCAGCATGGCTTTTTTAATATTGCTGAGCTTGTCATGCTTTTGTTGATGTTGGTTGATTAGACTGTCGAGTTTTTGGAAGGTGCTGCCGATGGCTGTTTGTTCTTCAGTATCGCAAGTATTTATTGGCGTTGATTTGGCTTGTTCAATTGTATAATGAGCGATTGTTCCAATATGCGAGATACTTTTAAGATACTTTTTGAAAGGGGAACTAAAAAAGAATGTATATAGGAAATACCCATCGAACTTGCAATCATTTTTTAGCCAGAGCAAATCTGCATCCTTAAAATATAAAGGATCATCATTTGGCACTAAGTATGGGATGCCAATAGAGCCGCCACCTGTTATGAGTAAGTCGTCTTTTTTTAGCTTGCCAATTTTCTCAGATAGACCTTGATAAACCTCTTGAGAAATAAACGCCTTAGCATTTTCCTGCCCTTTATAGATTGATACAACATCACTTGTTCTAAAAAATGGCACCCCTGCTTTAGTCCACTGCTCTTTGTGAACTCGCGCGGCAGATCTAATGTCAATTAGCTCACCTAGATCATTCTCAACCCACTCCCCACTAAAACCTTTAAAGCGAATCTGAGGAACACTGCTATCCACACTCATCTTATGCACCCTTCAATAAGTTGGTCAGCTCATTCAAGCCTTGCTGATCAAACTCATTACCGGTGAGTTCACCCATCATCTCAGCTAATTCTTGCTCAGTGTCTTTGATGTCACTGGCTACTTGCGAGTATGTTACAGCGTATTTGTCGGCAAGGTTTTGCACTTGGGTAGTGAGCTGATTAATGACGGCGCTGGGCATAGCAGCGAGTTCGCGGCTTAATGGCGCTATCCATTTTAGGTGCAGCAATTCATTCACTTGATCGTCACTTAATCCCTCAATGGTGGTTTTCGTTTTTAAGTGCAGGGCAATGGCAGCTTCTTTCACCGATTTTTTCAGCGTTTTTTCTTCGTCAATGAGTTTGCTAGTGCGAATGATTTTGGCCTTATAGCTGTTTTCTGGCTCTAGACTTTCTTCCGAAAATTTAACTTTACTGTCTTTTTGTTCTTTCAAAAAGGCTTTAGCCGCCTTACCCACCTCGGCGTTGGCAAAACCTTCTTTTGATTCTTTGATGGCATCTTGCTCTTTTTCTTCTTCACTAAGAGAATCTAAAATTTCTTCTAGGCTGCTAGCAATTTCGACTAAACGGTTTTCTTGTTCTGCCAGAGCTTGCAGCTCTGCATTGAGATGTGTTTGTTGCACTAAATCAAACGGCAGTATGTGACCTTTCCAACCGTCTTGTACCTCAGTATCTTTCCCGTCCTTCTTTTTGATGATCATGTTAGGGTCAACCAGTTTGGTCGCCGCAAAACCTTCGGTTTGCATCATCTCAAGGTCGGCACTGATAGTTTGCCATTGGTTGTTCTGGTGTTGGTAGGCTTGGTATTTATCAATCAATGCAATAGGCGCTAGGCGGGTAAATAGCTCGCTGCTTAATTGCGCTTCTTGTTGATTGCGGTTAACCGCTGCCCAACCTTTAATGAGAGTGTTGTTTAAATAGTCGTCAAAGCCGCTAAAGGCTTGATTGTAGTTAGTAATAAACTCAACCACTTGTGGGTGCTGGGTAATCGTGGCATTTACCGCGTCTTTAGGGATGGCGAGATCACTGTAAACTTCCGACTTTGGCATAAACAACGCTGCGTGTAGTTGTGGAAACACTTGCCAATAACTTTGTAGCTCGGCTATCTCACTGTTGGGAATACCGCCTAACATAGTTGCATGTAAATCCCAGCTTGGCGTGGCAGCAGATGAATCAACATAGCGCGGTATGTTGAGGTTATAACCGTTGTCGCGCAGGGTTTGCTTGCTAACCAATTGCGAGAATTTATTAATGCTATCGCGGCTGATCACAGCATCGGTAATACGCTTGATGTCGGAAGCTTGCAGCTTGTTGTTTTTGCCTTCTTTTACAAAATGCTTGGAGGCATCAACAATTAATACATCAGTGTTTTGTCGTTTTTGTTTGAGCACCAAAATCACGGTGGGGATGCCTGTGCCAAAAAAGATATTAGCCGGCAAGCCGATAATGGCATCAATGTGGTTATTTTCAATTAGCTGGGTACGGATTTGGCCTTCTTCACCTCCTCTAAAAAGAACGCCGTGAGGTAGTACAATGGTCATAACGCCATCGGGTTTTAGGTGATAAAGGTCGTGCAACAAAAAAGCAAAATCGGCTTTGGTTTTCGGCGCTAACCCAAAACGCGAATAGCGTGGGTCGCTCTCTTTAAACGCTGGGTCCCAACTTTGTGAATAAGGCGGGTTAGAGACCACGGCATCGACATACAAAGCTTCGTATGAACCTTGTGGGTCGTTTTCATCAAAGTACGGCCAATCATCTTCTAGAGTATCGCCATTGCGGGTTTTAATGTTGCTGGCTTTAATACCTCGCATGATTAGATTCATACGCGTTAAGTTGTACGTATTGGCTTTTAACTCTTGAGCGTAATAGGTGATGCTGTCTTTATTCTTGGCATACTGAGCCACCGCTTGTCCGATATTGATTAATAGGGAACCGGAACCGCTGGTGGGATCGTAAATTTCGATGTTGTCTTTGTCTTTTAGCTCGTGCGCGATGATGTGCGACATAAGAAGCGACACTTCATGAGGTGTGTAGAACTCACCGGCCTTTTTACCTGCATTAGCGGCAAACTTTTCAATTAGATATTCATAAATGTAGCCAAGAACATCGTAACCTTGGTTGCCATTCATCGGAATACTTTTGATTAGGTGCAACAAATCACTGATGGCTTTTGTTCTTTTGGCTGGACTTTCACCTATTTTGCTAAGACCTGTTTCTAGGGTGGTGAAGATACCTTCGAATAATTTCTTATGATTCTTGTGAATGAGTCGGCTAAACGCAGAAAGCGCATCACGAACGTTGGATTCGTCAAAGTCGGATTTAGGATCAACCCAAGTAGAAAACAGATTCTTGTAACTGATAAAGTAGCCAAGGTTGCTTTGTACGAATTCGAAGGTTTCTACGTCCTCTTCGGCCAAGGCTTTGATGTCCTCGTCCGTCATGCCTTCGGCTTTTACAAATTGTACTAATTGGTCGCTTAGATACTTATAAAAAATAAAACCTAAAATGTAATCTTTGTATTCATTCGCTTCGATCTTCGAACGCATTTGGTTTGCGGATTCCCAAATCTTCGCGGCTAATTGCTGTTTGTTCATAGTTAACTCTTTTCCTGATTCTCAAGTAGAGCGTAAACCATCGTATGGTTACGCTTCAAAAAATTCTTCGTCGATTTTTTTAATGTATAAAGTTTGCTCATTACGGCTACCGATGTTGTAGCGCAGCATAAGCTTGGCTAAGTCGTTTCCGTTTACTAGTACGATTCTGGTACTGAGCTTTTGAGCGGTGTCAATCGCGGAGCTGGTAAAGTCTGACGTGGTGATAAATAAGCCTTTTTGGGCGTTGTGTAAGTTTAACGCACCAAAGAAGTCTCGAATGTCTCCAGAGCTAATATTATTACCTTGCTTGTAGCGTTTAGCTTGGATGTAAATTTGGTCTACACCTAAAGGGTCTTGATTGATTACACCATCTACACCGTTGTCACCAGATTTCCCTAAGGCGTGGGCCGTGCCCTCTTCTGTGCCACCGTATCCCATAGCAATGAGCAGGTCTATTAACAATTGCTCAAAGAAGGCCGGTGAGACGATACGAGTCCGTTCCAAGATATCTTGAGATAGTGCGTCGTTAATTGTCTTGTACGCGTTACGAAGTGCCTCATCAGGTGTGATGCCACTGTCTTCTTCTTGTTGTTGGTCTAGTTTGATTGACGCTGGTTGCGTGTTTTGTACTGTTACTTTTGTGTTGCTTAAACTCGTAAAGGCAACAAATTCATCAAACTGTTTAAGGTATTGATTATTAATGTCCAGGTTCGGAGTATTTAAGGCAGTAATGCCACGATTGGTAATAACAAAGTGCGCACGACGTGGGCTATCGATAAGGCCCGCTTTAGCAAGGTAGGTACGCGCCCAACCAACACGGTTATCTAAAATTGGCTGTTTACCACTTGGCAGCGGTTGAACGCGCTCATCGTCTGTGAGGTCGAAATGATCCGCAATACTATTGATGATGTCTCGAAGCTTCACTTCGTTTGTAGTGGACTGCTGAAGAGCCTGAAGAAAAGGCCTCATGCAATCTTGGTAATTGGGAATCATCCGTTTTCCTTTTGCTTTTCTATCCATGCGTCTAGGTCTTCACGCTTAAAGCGCCATGAACCACCCACTTTAAAGCCTGGTAGTTTTCCCTCGCTCGCTAGTCGATATGCGGTTTTCTCTGCCAGCTTTAAATAAGCAGCTACCTCTCGCAAGGTAAGGATTGGATCTTCCATTCAGAATGCCATCGTCTTTTGATTGGATTATTTAAAATTGATATTGAGAGAATACGAGAAAATTGGGGAATGGACAATAAATCAAATTAAATGAATGGGATAGCACAATAGAAGTGGCATTTGAAATCGCTGGGAATAGCGTTCATTAATTGTACACTCCTCTCTTAGCTCACCATGAGCCAAAGGCTAAATAAGCTAAGAGAGGAGACACCGCAATGACAATGCTTAACTAAGAAAATTTCTTTTAAGATACGCTAAAACGTTCTTTGCTCGAAAAGACATGGTGATTTGTTCAATTGTTACCAAATTGCCATTTCGTGGGTCAATATAAGACTTTGATGCATCACCACCATACTGAATCATAAGCTCGAAAAGCTCTTTTTCATCATTTTCTGCAGCTAACATCAGTGGAGTATAACCCTTTAATGGGGTTTCGTGCTCCGCGTTAGGGTCACTGCCGGCAAAAATCAGTTCACGAGCAATGTCCATTAGTTCACGTACACTGGAGTGTTTTTTAAGGTTTTCATGCCACTGAAGTATATAATCATCACCATACAAATTGAACTCGTTCAGAAATACATTTCTTACCTTTCTATTACTTTCAAGGTCGGCTCCAAAAAGGCCATTCGTTTCTCTTCTAAAGGAGTCGACGGCAATATCAGAATCATCTGGTTCACGTTGAACGCTAATGATTTTTTCTTTGTCCTTCAACAAGGCTATGGATTTCATAGCTAAATTTAAAGCTGTTTGACGATCTGAGCCTGACAATTGATGAACATCAGCTCCCATTGAAAGTACTTTCTGAACGACCCATAACTTACCGGTCCTAACTGCAAGAGATAGCGCAGTTTTACGTTTTTTTTGTGTTCTACTGTTGATGGTCTCACTTTTATGCCGAACTGAGGAGATAGCTTGAAATAATGAGACGTCGAAGTTGCTACGATAATCATCTAGATTCATAGCTTCTAAGGCAAAAATCAGGGCTGTTTCATCAACATCCGATTTTACATCGACGCTTGCGCCAGCCTCCAAAAGTGCTTTTACCGAGTCAGTATCTCCTTTTTCTGAGAACCAAATAAGTTGATGTGTCTTTTTTTGCTTGTTTAGCCCAAGCCATACTTTTTTATTTGGGCTTTTCAAGTCGAGGGTGATGCGTGAATCTTCATCAGTCATGCTGATAAACCCAGTTCTTAAGTTGATTTCTGGATAATCATGCCCTGGAAAAAAGCCATCCTTCGGAAATAGCCTACAAAACGATTGTTTCCATAAATCAAGCTCCCAACCTTCAATAGTGTCAGTGAATTTGTTTGATGGCTCCGCTCTCTCTACTGATTCGATGTCGTACCGAAAAGTTTGTTCTATCCATCTGATTTTTTTTAGTAGGACCTTATCCGGGCTATTCAAGCATGCTGCAACGGCTTTAGCTTCTTTAAGAATGCCCCTCTGCTCCTCTCCTACCATGAGAGCAGCCAAATCAATCGTTTTTTCATACTCAACATTGGCTTGATCTAGATTCCCACAATAGACATGCCAGCGTGCTCTATGGTGATGCACAAAGTAACAGTTATTTGGTAACTCATCGCAAGAGTAACCTTTCTCCAAATGTTTTAAAGAAAAATCTGTAGCATCTTTATCTTCAGGATTTTTAACCTTAGTTCGTCTAAGTTTATCTTGAACCATGCCGATATCACGGCCAAATTTGTCAAATCTTGGCTTTAGGTGACTTTGTAAGTTAGAGGCCGCTGTTACAAATGGAATCTCTTTAGATTTAAGGCCAAGTAATCGACTTCTTGTACTAACAACAAATGCTTTGCCATATTCAAATTTTTTCAAGCGCTCTAAAGTGCATGCTATCAGAATAAAAGTACGATGAAGGTCATTATCTATTAGTCGGGAAAGGCTCGACGAGCTTGGTATATATTGTCCTTTTCTCCATGCTAACACCAAGTCTCTGTCTTCTTTGGTCACTGCCTTTATGGATTGCGGATTGGTCTTTGATAACCACTCTAAGATTTCTACAACAGCGTTTCTTTCACAAGTAAGAATAAGCGAAGGCGTCGCTTTCAACTGACTCATAAATGGCAAATCAAATATACTTAGGATATGACCTATTAAGAAGCACTCCACCAGCGGTGATATGACTTGCTCTCGCCTTAAACCACTTACATCAATTTTGGACACTAAGCTACTATAGTCATCCAGAATGAGTCGGAATTTATCCGATAACTGACCTCCAATGTCTTTTCCAACTAAATGTTCGAAACGAGCTTTTATAGCGGTATCAAATAGATAATTAACCTTATGCGGGTCAACAACGACGATATCTTCGAGATCATCTAACTCTTTTTTACATTTAGGCTGTAGATCAAAGGCCAAAACGGTAAATTTAATGATTTCTACAAAATTTGGATAAGTGGTTTTCACAATGCTTCCTTTTCATTGATGCGCCCTATGTCAGATAGAAAGTTTTGATATGCACGCCTATCGCTAGGTGTCCGAGATACTACAACGATTTTTCCATTAGGTGTTTTAAGCTTCAAATGTTTTTTTGATTTTACAAACCCCCAACCTCTTTTTAGCAGATTCAGTATCAGTTTATTTGTGTCTTTATTGCTGCAATATTTCATAATGCCTCCTAAGCAAATAAGGGCCACGAGGGCCCTTAGAGTGATCTACTTGCTAGGTTTAGCATTACCACGACCGCCACCAGACTTATTTCCTGTTGTTGCAGGCCAATTTCCTCCTGGGCCAGGATGAGACGAAGCTGGACGTGAATTACCTTTAGATGTGGACATAAATTTTCTCCTTTAAATTAGCTCGTTAGTGAGCATGGAGAAATGTAAGAGATTGGGTTTAAGTGATCGACGCAGTATAGTGCGGAAAAATATTTATTTTACTTTTTAAGGCTAAATTTCACTTTCTTCTGGCTTTAAGGAAATATTCTACTTTTTAGTTCTTACCAAAACTTGGGCAGTTTTTTCCACCTAGCAGTATAGGCTCGCGGTCCATTGGTTATTGAGCTGGCATGCCTTACTAGGCAAAGAGGATATTTCAGAGGCCGCTGTGGTAGATTTGATCCACGACGTTAATTAGGTTTTTTAGTTGATTTTTGTATTGTCGGCTCGGAATAAATCTTGTCGAAATGTGCCATGTTCGTTGATGTACGCTAACATTACTCAGCTTTTGGTGTAGTGATAACCTGCGCGATAGATCAACGAAACACTACGTCCGCCACTTCTAATAGGTCTCGTGTGTAGTTGGTTGGGTTGGGGGAAGTTGGCTAGTCCGAATGAACATGCTCACCAAACTCTTTGGATATGATCCAAATCGATCATTACCGTTTAAATGAAGTCTCATCTCTTTGCTTTAATTTATCTTGCATCCATTCTAAAACCTCAGACTCAAGCCACCCTACCGCTCTCTCACCCAGGGTAATATTTTGTGGAAATTCCCCCTTGCTCATAAAGCTGTATACACTAGAACGACCCAACCCAGTAACACGGATAACTTCTTTTAATTTCATAAATCTCATTGGAATCCCCTTATATGTAATTTCTTCCAATGGATAACTTTTACATTTAAAAAATACCGTAATGGACGTTACTGAACGTGTGTTGTATAGACGATATTCGATCATTCTAATGGCTGCCCCAATACCCTGCTCTCTCAACAACTGAAAGCTTTTTCAGATATATATCATCGTTACGCATAGCCCCATTAACCATGTCAAAGGAGACACTCTATGCGTTCATCTAAACCGTTATTCAATAATGCATCTTATCCATCACACCAAGCTTCCAACTTGACAGAGCTACTTGAGCAAGCTGCTGATGCGCTTGCTCAGAAGTACAAACGCGAAGGCACATTCACCAACGCTAGCAACGTGAAGGAATACCTAAAACTAAAGCTTGGGTCTTATGATCGAGAAGTATTCGCTCTTATGCTACTAGACAGCCAGCATCAGTTAATTCGATTTGAAGAGTTGTTCTTTGGAACGATTGATGCCGCTGCGGTTTATCCAAGAGAAGTGGTTAAAGCTTCTTTAAATGCCAATGCTGCCGCTGTCATTCTGGCTCATAACCATCCGTCAGGCTCAGCAGAGCCATCACAGGCAGACATAAACATCACCGACACATTAGTCCGCGCACTCAAGCTTATTGATGTTCGGGTGCTCGACCATATCGTCGTGGGAGAACAATGCGTGTCACTCGCAGAAAGAGGACTGATCTAAATTACCCGCTACTGAAGCTACAACCTTATCTGACAAAACCTTTCTTTCTATATCAATCTACCAATGGTGTTACTCAACGAATACCAAGGAGTACTTATGTCTGCTCAAAATACCGCTATTTCATTTTGCAAATCAGTGTTACCCATTTCTACTGAGTTCATGGATCAACTAAAGCGTGTTATTGATGAACATGCCGCGCATCTCAACGATAACCACATCACAATTAACTTTAAGGACAGCAACTATTCAGCAGCCAAAGGTGGGTATCACCCTGTTGAAATTTCTTTGATCAAAATGGCTGAATACCATTACGTGATTAGCTACATCACTGACTTCAGTTACTGTGGGCACCCTTCAGAAAAACTTGAAAGAGACTTAGATTTTGATTTTGGTAACTCATTGGCTCTTTCTCGTCCTTTTGGCTGGATAGACATTTCGTTGCCAGAGATCGCTGAGCTTTATCAGCTATGGGAAAGTAATTTTATCGTTTACTTAACGATGGATGTTTACGACCAGATTCAAATACAAAGTCTTTAACACCATCACCCTCTCTGCAAACTCATCTTTTCAGTTCATCACGTTTCAATCTATCGCAACAAACTAACACCGTCAGCACAGACACGCGCCTAAGCAGCTGCTTCCCATATTATTAAAACGGGAAGTTGCAAACCCACGTGGAATAAGGGTTTAGCTATCGCCCTCCCTCTGTGCTTCTCGAAACCTATCCCTACAATCAAAAAAGGAAGCAGACCATGGCAGAAGTACAAGCAGTAAAAGATAACGACACTATCCGTCTTATCGGTCACCTGTTATCTGTTCGCTTTAATCCGCAGATGGCAGACGTATGGAATATTGGACTCAACCTAGCATTACGAATATCCGATTTACTTTCTATTCGCTTTGAAGACATTCACGGAAACCGTCTCATCATTCGTGAAAGCAAAACGGGCAAGGTAGCCAACATTCAATTGAACACCAAAACACTGGAGCTTATTTCAAGAATTCAAACACAGTACCCGACACATACCTACCTGTTCCAATCCCACCGATGCCAACAAATAAAGCATAAAGCACCCCAGCCGCTTTCACGGCGTGCAGTGTCTATGGCATTTCAGCAAGTTGGAAAAGAGGTCAATATTACTCTTGGCACCCACTCTATGCGTAAAACGCGAGGTTACTTTTTATATCAAGCAACCAAGGACATTGCGCGAGTAATGAAGATGCTTCGCCATAGCTCTGAAGGAGTCACCTTACGCTATATAGGCATCACCCAGGATGAAGTCGACAAAGACTTTGTCTCTCTTGAGCTTTAAGCCAGATCATTTAGTAAAGGGAGGGGGGCGGGAGCAACAATCCCTTGCAGCATATAGCTTGAGAGGTTGTTTAAACCGCAATATTAAATAAGTTATTCATTGCTGGAGCAGCTATTAATAGAAAAACTCTTCAACACTGACATTTAAAACATCTGCAAGGTTCTTTAGCATCTCATCCGTCACACGGACCATGCCAGACTCAACCTTCGCCAATTTGCTTCTTGTCATATCAACCCCCTTGAGACTGCACATTCGTTCAACATCTTGCTGAGAGAGCTGCTTAGACACTCTGATATTGCGGATTTGATTTCCAGTAATGTTTTTCTCAATCTTGTTCACAAACACACCTGCACCGTTTTGGGTGCAGATAGATTATGTTTAATGTACTATTCAAATGGCACCCATATCGGTGCAATCAATTCAAATAGGAGAATAAATTATGATATTAGTGCTTTTATGGGTATTTTTCGCTTTTCTACTGGCGATATATGCGAAGAGTAATGGACGCAGCTTTGTTTGGTGGCTCATACTCGGACTGGTAATTGACCCTATATTGGCATGGATTCTTTATAAAGTCGTTGCAGATTAAGAAGCATCAAGCCCTTCACCGTCACAACTTCGCCCTTCCCTGTAAATTAACTGGGTAATAAACAGCCTGGTACTGACTATGGGATGAAGGGAACTAAAACGGTAGTCAGTAATTAGTGTTTAACCACTAACACAACATCTAAATCAGCTACCGTTTTTAAATAAATCGAACATTCTTACCAAATCAACAAGACAACTCTCATACCTCATGGCGGTAGCTTTCAAGCTAGTTGCCGACAAAGACTTTGTTTCACTTGAGCTGTAGCCATAGAGCGGCTAGCAGCTCGACCTTAACTATCCCCATAACCTTACCTGGTTCTACGCGGACTAAACGGAGTAAAACACAATGAATCCATTAGCACTCTTAGGAAATATACTGATAGGCAATTTAGCGAAAAGCCTAACCGACAATCTCTTCTGGAAAACGGATGGCCCCGTTAGAGGAAGTATTCTTTATTGTGACTTAGCATTTGGCGTTGGTGAGCATTCCGGTGTCTATGTTGGCAATAACCAAGTAGTCCACAAGAATGGTCGAGGGCTGGTTGAAATCGTATCGATAAATCAATTCAAAGACACAGTTAGCGCCATTACCATCTATGTAAGCTGCGATAGCAACGGAGAGCCAATTGGACTTGAAAGTATTGCCAATGACGCAGAAAGGATGATTGGAGCCAAAAGTGAATATTCCCTGCTAAGCAATAATTGCCATCAGTTTTGTAGCTACTGCATTACAGGGGATTTTACCTCGAGCACCTTCACTCTCAGACAGCTCAAAAAGGACGCTAAGCTGTTTTTAGGCTCATCTCAATGGAGAGCGTGGGATTTAACAAAACGATAAAGAAGGGGCTCATGAGCCCCTTCCATTTATTAACGAGAACTACAGCCAAAGCACCGACCACCTTCTCCATAGTGTTTGGTTCTTTTTTTTGCCAGATAACTTATCCGATAAAATAAGTCGCTATACTGCTGTGAAAACGCCATGCTATTTTCATTCAGATAGTATCCATGACTCTCAGGGAAATAGACCAGGTGAAAGCCATTATCAGCATCACACCCTAGGGCGCTGCCCCAAGCCGAAGTAATCATAGAGGCCAAGCTCCCTTCCCATTTATAGCTACCAGATTTATGGAATCTGTCTTTATTAAAAAAGAGCACTAAGTGGTAATGTTCATTTATAGCGGTATCACGCTCTTTTACCCATGCATACCTTACGGTGCAAGGATAAACCCTTTTACCCTCTCTACACATCCTGATGCCTTGCGCTTTAACCTTCGCACTCAGCGACTCTATAAACCTACTCATTAAATTTGTTCGATTAAGATGGTAGCTAACTATTTCATCTCGACTTAAACAGTCATGACAACCACTCAAGTCAGGAAGCCGAAGATCCACTCGCATGGCGTATGTCCTAGGATGTTCTGCTAGTGATAAGTTAATCGTATTCAAAAGTCTATCTAAATAGATAGCGTTATTGCTTTCAAGTGATCCCTGTATAGGTAGTCCTTGATAAGAATGTTTTTGCATGAGTGACTCCTGTGGTTACTTTCATTCACAGGTATCTCTACTCATATTATTTTTTACAGGTTTGCAACACATTACCCGACTAAGGCAAGTTAGTGCCATATTATGTTACCGTCATTGTGACCACTACCTTGCTAGACTCAAACCTAGCCATACCAAGGTTGATGAGACTATATAAGTCTTTCAAAACTCACTCTGAAGTTACTAGGTTTTCTATTGGCGACTTTAGGAGTGAAAAATACGCCATGAATCAAAGCTCCCAGCAAACACTACCTGATTTAAATAGCAATTTATCTGTCTCTTGCTTTTCTATAACCCCAACATGAATCTGGCAAATATTTGAAAGAACATAGTATGAGTTCACTGTCCTAAAAAAATACACGTCTAATGGACTTGAAAGATATGCATTCTCTATATGCCTTCGAACAATTTTTGAAATGAAATTAGAAACTATTTCAACATCATGTTTCCACCTAAGGGTGACTTTTTGATTCAACTTATCTTGATCTGTCTTACAAATAATGTCTCTAGATAGAAGTGTATAATTCGGCTTCAGTTTATTTCTAACCTCCTGCGAAACTAACTCGTCAAAAAAATGAAACAATCTATCCCCTAGCCTGTGATTATTAATTTCGCTTATATCAAAAAACCTTGCATTGCCGACCGCTACAAGTAAAGGGTGTTTTTCATCAGTTACACCACAGGTTATGAAATTTTCCAGACCTGCATCACGCAAGTCATCATCAAAACCATAAGAAAGTAAGGTTTCTAATGGTTTACGTCTAAACATTGTACTATTTGGCGTAATGCCAAGTAAGCTTTCTTCTTTGAATCCCAACAAACCGACCTTACCACCACCAATTATTTCGGGATCAATAATACAAATCGATGACGCTTTCTTGTATAAATTCGGTGAGTTGCTCCCTGGAACAAATTTCAAAATAAACCCAGCTTGTTTCAACTCATCTCGATAGCGACGTAACCGCTGTATCGACATTCCAGTAATTTTTGAGAGATAAGAAAATCTGAAGCCATTTATTACACCAAGGTCATCACAAAGAAAAACTAAAACTGCTTTGAATAACCTAAATGATAATTCATCAGCTCGCTTTTTTGACAAATCATCTTCGTCTCCTAGCACAGTCTTTATATAGGATTTTTTACCATCACTCAGATTATGAAAACTATCATCTAGTGAAACCTTGACCACTTTATATATCTCCACATCTTCGCTTTGAATGATTTTCTTACTGCACAGCAAGCGAGTAACCGAGGCTCGTACCGTCGACTCCTTCAATTTTAGTTCTTTCGCTAAAGACTCAATGGAAAGCGCCTCATTCTCGCAGCTATAAAGCAACCAAGTCCAGCGCAAATATAGAACCTTATCTTGCGGCTTAAGCCCTATCCAATTCTGCCTCATCACACCACTCATAAGAACATTAAAAATACATAATACCTATTATTAAAAAATTTTACTCATTTATTGATTTTTATACAATTACATGTAATGTTACATGTAACTATATTTTATTCGAGTACTACAATGTTAGATTTTAACAACCCTACTATTGAAGCATTTGAGAAGTTCATGAATTTTCGCAATAGAGAAATGTTAGATTGGGCCGCTGAATACTTTCAGAAAAAAGGGGTAGCTAAGAACTCGATAGGTAAAAATGAAAGTATTGAAATCATAAAAGAAAATATTTTAAAACAAGCTTTTCACTACTTTCCTCTTCTTGATCGACGCGAACAAAACCAGGAAAAGCTTTCGCAAATGAAGCGTTCATGGGAGCAGTACAATCGTAGGAAGCAGAATGCCAAAAAGGTGCGGACTATAAGTGTTGATAATGAAATATATCTTCGTCTTAAGGTAATCAAAAAAAAGCATAACTTAAAAAATTTTGGTGAGGTAATAGGCTCTATAATTGATGGGGAGGCACGAAAAAGAGAGCTGGTAACATTAGAACAAAATAACCAAATACTTAAGAATAGGCTAAATAAATCAAAAGAGCTTGAAGGAAAAATTCTTGCTCAAAAAGACCAACTTAAAGAATTACAGAATAGAATCGACTTGCTTGAAAAAAACAATGCGACCTTAATAGATACAATTCAAACGATAAACAGCGTCATGAAAACTGATTCGACAAATCAGAAAATAGAGTAGCGCTAAGTTTAGAATTCCACTCGTGATGGCTTTTGATATCTATACAAAAGAATGGGCACTTCGAATTAACAAAAGTCGAGAGGGCTATTTTCCATTAGAGCAAAACCAAAAAAAACCAGCTAGACGCTAGTCTAACTGGTTTTCTATTGATGTACTTTTTGATGTACAATTTCTAGAAACACTCTGTAACCCATGATTCTAGAGGGATAATGGCGGTGAGCAAGAGATTCGAACTCTTGATGCCTTTCGACATACACGCTTTCCAGGCGTGCTCCTTCGGCCACTCGGACAGCTCACCAAAACTTTATACGCAGTGCGTAATTTGTGCGCGTATATTAATTACGAAGACCGAAGATTGCAACCAATTTATTAAAAATAAACCTTAAAAATTAATCTCTTACCCACGTAAGATGATTGGCAAGCTCTACTTCTGGAATAAACGCAGGTTTCTCACTCGGTGTACCAACATAAATTAAGCCAACAATTTGATCATTGTCTTTTAGAGAGAGCAGTTCTTTCGTTTTTTGAGTAAAGCAAGCCGGACCACTTCGCCAAATAGCACCATAACCCAGGGCATTCAGCCCCAATAACACTTGCTGTGCAGCAGCTGAAACCGCCATCACTTGTTCTATTGCTGGCACTTTAGGGTGATCTTGAATACTAGCATAAATAAGAAGCACAGCGGGGGCACGATACGCCTTTTTAACAAAGCTCTCTTTTTTACTGTCCGGCATCGATTCCACTTCAGATAAAGCATGATGCCAGTAAATTTGGCCTAGTTTCGAACGCCCTTCTCCTTCAAAGATACAAAATCGCCAAGGTTTAAGATTGCCGTGATCTGCCGCCCGACTTGCCGCACTCAAAATCAGTTCCCACTCACTCTCCGTAGGCGCCGGAGCATTAAGAGCGGGCTGCGAAACACGGTTGCGCATAAAGCTAATAAATTCTTTATTCATAAAATATTTTATTCCGTTAACATGAGGCAAAGCGTATATTAAAAATGTGATTTGCCGTTGAGTAATGATAATGGATATCACAATCGTCAGTTTAAGGTCTAGGAGTTTTTTATGCAAAAGTGGCTTATGTGGATCCTGATAGAATTAAGCACTATTTTGGCCTTAGGTAGCCTTCTTTTCTTGTGGCTATCACACACTTTAAGCAAAAAAACACAGCAGCAAGACAATAAATCGCCTAACAATACAAGCGATCTTACTTCAACCGATGAGTCTACCGCCTACAAACGCCTAGCGCACTATCTCAATACTCAAATTCAATTTGCTGCGAACGCTATTTCTCCAGGTAAAATCAGCGCCCACGAGACAAACAAACTAAAAATATGGGGAACCATATTAAAAGCAGAAAGAGCCATTTTATTAAATCAAGCGAGCGACAAACCAAAAGTGATCTTAAACCGCTTTTTGTCGAGTTTACTCTATGCGCTGTCCGCTTCGAAGTTACAGACAGCCAACCCAGATGAGCTTCAACAGAACCTAAAAGAGATGGAAAGTGAGTTTTTTCAAACCGCAGAGCTCCTGATTACAAAAGAGTCTCTTACAAAACGACAAATCCTCTTAAACGAAGATCTACGCAAAAATATAGACAGAGCTAAAAAACGCATTAAGCAGTTGAACATCAAGCATGAAGAGAAAAGGCGTTTAGAAACAGAAATTAGCGAGCTGAAAATAAAAATAAAGCACTTAGAGCACCGCAAAAGTGAAGAGACAAGCATTTCATCTGACTTTAACTTAGAAATCCCCATCGCTCAAAAAATAGAACGAAAAATTCGTGATGCGTCTTTTAAACAAATATCGAGCTTGAACAACCTCTCCAACCGTCAAAAAATGGTCATAGAGCAACTAAAATCTGAAATAGAAAAAGCTCATAAAAATGACAACATAAGCAATTCTTTAGAAGCGCAAAAAGTCGCTATTGCAAAACTAGAACGCATCTCAGAAGAGTCTCAAATGCTCATTTTGCAGCTTGAAACCGAGTTACAAAACTCTAATTTGTCTATTATTTCATTAAAAGAAGACATTAGTGCGAAAGACGCAAAACTTGCTGAAATAGAGCGCCAGCTCGCAAACAGTAATAAAACAGCGATAGGAAACCTTCAAGCCCTCAATGCAAATAAAAAAGAAACGCTTGTTTCCCTTCGAGACGAACTCAATAGCGCGCTGGAAAGCAGATCTACGGACAGCCTTATTGAACAAGATAAAGACACAAAAATGCTTGAGCGACTTCTGCAAGAGTCAGAAACTTGTGTCACTTTACTCGCGCAAGAATTGGATATTGCAGAAGACACTAACGAGCAACTCAAGCAAAAAATACAATCATTTGCTTTGAGCAATAACACGGCCACATCACGTTTGTCGAAACCACTTTTTGAACAAAGAGAGAAAAACAGACAGCTCGTATTAATCACGACAGAATTGAAAAATAAAGTATTAGATATGACTACGAGCAAGGATTACCAGGCTCTTAGAGTGAGTTTCAACAAAAAGAGCCTAGAGTGCGATCGCCTACAGCTGGCATTTTCTGATCTAGAAATGAAGTACTTAGGAGCGCTAAACGAATAACCATCCCTATTAATCGTTTAGCGCTGGACTTGAAAATTTAACATGCGCTGCAATGGGATCAACGCTTTCACTCTGGTTTCTTCTGGCACATGTATCTCACCAGAGCTATCCCTAAGAGAGTTACGCAACATCTCTAGGCTATTGAGCGCCATCCAGGGACAGTGTGCGCAACTACGACAATTTGCCCCAGAGCCAGCTGTAGGAGCCTCTATAAAACGCTTGTTGGGCGAAGCCTGTTTCATTTTGTAAAAGATTCCTCTATCGGTTGCAACAATAAAGGTATCGTTTGTCATGTTCTTCGATGCATTAAGTAACTGCGACGTCGAACCAACAACATCCGCCACTTCTACAACCGGCTCAGGCGATTCAGGATGAACAAGAACAGCCGCATCAGGATAGATGGCTTTAAGATCCAAAATGCCTTTTGCCTTGAACTCTTCATGTACGATGCAAGCACCATCCCACAAAATCATGTCAGCACCAGTTTCTCGTTGAATGTAACCACCCAAATGCTGATCCGGCGCCCAAATAATTTTTTCACCTTGTTCCACAAGATGATTAACCACATCTAATGCAATACTCGATGTAACAACCCAATCGGCGCGTGCCTTTACAGCTGCTGACGTATTTGCATACACAACAACCTTACGATCTGGATATTGATCACAAAAAGCAGAAAACTCGTCGATGGGACAACCAATATCCAATGAGCATGTTGCTTCCAATGTGGGCATTAGAATGGTTTTTTCTGGGCTCAATATTTTGGCTGTTTCACCCATAAACTTAACACCTGCTACAACCAATGTTTTGGCTTCATGGTTTGCCCCGAAACGCGCCATTTCTAGGGAGTCAGCAATTATTCCACCAGTTTCTTCTGCTAATTCTTGAATGGCATCTTCAGTATAATAATGGGCAACTAAAACCGCATTCTTCTGCTTAAGCAAAGACTTTATCTCAGTGCGGATTTGATCATCATCGATAGATTTTATTTCAAGCGTTTTTTCGGCTTCAGATAAATATCTTTGAACAGTATCACGAAGCGCAGCTTTATCGAAAAGTGTAGACATATCATTACCCCTTAAGAAACTGGGAGCGGAATGAGTGTTTTTGGTGGGTCGTACTGGATTCGAACCAGTGACCAATTGATTAAAAGTCAACTGCTCTACCAACTGAGCTAACGACCCAAAAATCACAAAAGGAATAAAACATGTTGGTGGGTCGTACTGGATTCGAACCAGTGACCAATTGATTAAAAGTCAACTGCTCTACCAACTGAGCTAACGACCCAACGGGTTGCGTATAATACAGAGCCCGCTGAGGAATGCAAGCTATTTAATTTTACTTAAATAACCAGCCGCTAGTTGAGCAGCCTTAGAATCAGGGAAGCGTTTTATAACATCCTGTAAATAAAACCTAGCCTTTTCAGTATCGCCTATCTGATCACTAACAGTACCCATTTTATACAATGCGTCTTGCTCTTTGCTATGACCTGGAAAATTTTGAATCACAGTAGAAAAAGCATCTAATGCTTCTCTAGATTTTCCTTGAACTAATTTCACTTCACCTAACCAATAATAACCATTTCCGGTTAAAGAATTGTTAGGAAAAGCATTTACAAAACTAGTAAAAGCGATCTCAGCCTGATCGAATTGTCTCTCACGAATCAAGTTGTATGCATTGTTGTAAGCTTGTTGAGCTTCTTCAGTTGGTGGCTGAAGGCTAACAGGCGCTAAAGGAGGAGTAACAAGTGTATTAACGGGAGTGTTTTCTATTGCATCGGGAATCTGTTCGATCTGCGCTATCGGAGGAGCTACTGTATTTCTTTGTTCGCTTGCAGAAGCAGACATCAGTATTGATATACGCTTATCAAGATCGATATAACGATCCCTTTGACTCTCTTTCATCAGCCTTAATTCATGCCCCTGCTCTTCCACTTGTCCACGAAGGTTCTGAACCTCCTGCTGCAATGTTTCCAATTGAAAGAGTAAGTCTGCAGCAGCGTTAGCCGAAAGGCCACCGCCGCTACTTACTTGCGGAATTTCAGCCATTGCAAAAGGTGCTGTGAAACACAGCACCATTGCAAAAGAGTGAATTTTCACATCTTTATAGAACATTATTCGTAACGTACTTCAACTCGACGGTTTAACTGCCAAGCATTGCTATCATGACCGAAGGCAACAGGAACTTCTTCACCAAAACTTACTGTCTCGATTTGAGAAGCAGCAACACCTTGGATAGTCAAATAACGGCTAATTGCTTTAGCACGACGCTCACCAAGAGCCATGTTGTATTCACGAGTGCCACGCTCATCGGCATGACCTTCTAGAACTACACGTGCATCTGGATTAGACACAAGGTATGCCGCGTGTTTAGCCAATGCTTCGCGAGACTCTGGGCGTACAATTGACTTATCAAAGTCAAAGTAGAATACAGTCTCTACACCAGCCAAAGAATCCATGCCTGTATCTTTGTCTTCAACAATAACGCTAGTCATAGCACTATCTTGACCAGCACCGTATGCTGAATCAGTGCTTGCTGCTGAATTTGCATCTTCAGCAACAGTTGAAGAATCAGTATCAGTTGCTGTTGTGCTACAACCCGCGATCCAAGCTGCAGACAATCCAATTACAGCAAACTTACCTAGTTTGTTTACACTCATTATTCACTCCTCAATGTCTTTATTTGAAATACGGAGACCAAGATGGCTCTCGTACATCACCCTCTGCTGATGGTATCCTATATTTAACTAGGCCATCAACGGATACTACGGCTAAGATACCCTTTCCTTGATAGGTTGTGGCATACATCACCATGCTACCATTCGGTGCAATGCTAGGCGATTCGTCTAAGTAAGTCTCAGTTAGAGTTTGAACTCGGCCAGTTTTCATATCCTGAAGAGCAATATGATAATTACCATCATTCTTTTGAACGGTGACAAGGAAGCGACCATCTGGCGTCATTCTTGCCCTTGTGTTTAGCTCACCTTCAAACGTAACCCTTTCTACTTGCTTACTATTTACATCTAATCGATATATCTGCGGATTACCGCCCCGATCAGACGTAAAAATTATTCCTTTGCCATCTGGTTCCCAGCTTGGCTCTGTGTCAATGGCATAATGATTTGTCATACGCTCTAATTTTTGAGTCGCAATATCCAGAGTATAAATTTCTGGGTTATCATCTTTAGACAAAACCAATGCCAATTTTTTTCCATCTGGAGACCATGATGGCGCTCCATTAAGCCCTCTAAATTGCGCTATCTGTTGACGTCTTCCTGTTGCCAACTCCTGAGTATAAATATTAGGACGACGATTTCTAAACATCACATATGCAATACTTCGACCATCCCTACTCCATGATGGCGATAAAATAGGCTCTTTAGATTCTACGATGACCTGCGGTCTATAACCATCAGCATCCGCTACCTGCAATTTAAACAAAGGTGATTTCCTATCTCCTTCTGCGGTAACATATAATATTCTAGTACTAAATGCGCCCTTTGACCCTGTCAATAATTCGTAAACTTTGTCACTAATGTAGTGAGCTGCATCTCTTAAATTTCTTGCACTAACGTCAATGGAGTTGTGTCTTTCCACTGGCTTTTCACTTAATACGTTCAACAATTCAAAGCCAATTCTATATTGACTATTTGGGAGCTTCTGAACCGTACCAATTACAACATAATCGCTTTTTAATAGACGCCAATCACGGTAAAAAACATCTTCTTGTTTGGTTGGCATACTTAACATGTTAGCTCGTGGTACTGGTTTAAATAAACCGCTACGGGCCAAATCATCTTCAACAATTTGCGCTACGTCTTCAGGTAGTGCATCCATACCAGCGTAACCGAAAGGCACAACAGCGATTGGCAACAACTGATCAGCACCACTGGTTATCTCAATAACTAACTGGGCTCTAGCTGAACTTACAAATACTAAACAAGTGAATAGTATACTCAACCATTTTTTAAACATCATTAGTTTCTCAAATCCTGCGGGTTAAAAATTAAATCTACCTGACGGAAATTTCGTTCAAAAACATAAGAGTCTACCTTGGCAAGCTCTTCTATTCGCCTTACTTTGTAAACGGCATCAACTGCCCTTTGATCAAACAAGGCATCACCACTACTTCTTGTTACTTGAGCACTCATTACTTCACCAGTAGGTAAAAAGTTAATGCGCAATTGCGTCACCATGTTATTTCGTGCGCTAGGAGGTCGAATCCAAGCCGCCGTTACTCTGTTATTAATCAGACTACTAATGGATTGAACCATTTGCGCTTCTTCAGCAGCTCGCTCCTTCGCCTCTTCTGCAGCCGCTTTGGCCGCGGCGGCTTCCGCTTTTTTCTGCTCGGCTAAGCGAGACGCTTCTTCTTGACGTTTACGTTCTTGTTCAGCTAAACGATCTGCTTCAGCTTGTTTTTTTCTCTCTTCTTCCGCTAGGCGATCTGCTTCAGCCTTGCGAGCCAACTCTTTACGTTTCTTATCATCAGCTTCTTTCTCAGCTAAACGCTTCTTTTCAGCTTCTTGAGCTACACGTTTTGCTTCAGCTTCTTGAGCGAGACGTTTCTGCTCGGCTTCTTGAGCGACACGTTTTTGCTCATCTTCTCTTTTTCTCTGAGCGTCTTCTTTTTCTTTCGCCTCTCTCGCTTGGGCAAGCTGTCTTTGCTTGTCTTCCAACGCTTTTCTCTCAGCTTCTTTTTTGCGGTTTTGTTCGGCCTCTTTTCGCTTCTCTTCCGCAACAGCAGCCTGCTTTTGTGCCGCTCTCTGTTCTGATTCACGCTGACCTATGATCGTTTGCGAAATATCTACGACGGTAGCATTAACAATAGGAGGCTTTTTAGGTTTTGGTGGCTCATTATCGCCAAAATCAATAACCACCAAACCAGCTACAACAATACCAGCGTGCAAACCTATAGCCAGCACTGTTGGAATACTATAACTATCACTGCGCAGCCATTTCATTAATTTGTTTCCGGCTCTGTCACTAAACCAACATTTGGAACACCAGCCCCTTGCAAAGCCACCATCAAACCAATCACATCACCATATGGCACATTCTTGTCGCCTCGTACCAAAACGGACATTTTTGGGTTCTGGCTTAAAACTTTGCGTACTTTATCTTGTAATTCTAATAAAGCAATAGATTCTTGCTTACCACCCACATCTAAATAAAATTGCCCCTTAGAATCAACAGAAGCAATGATAATATCGTTCTCATTATCCTGTATTGGCGTCGCATTTGCGCTAGGCAACTCCACATCAACACCTTGCGTTAACATTGGTGCAGTGATCATAAAAATAACCAACAACACAAGCATAACATCGATATATGGAACAACGTTTATCTCTGCCATTGGGCGACGCTTATTTCTTCTCCGTGAACGAGCCACTATGCAGCGCCTCCCTCTCTAACATGCAATTTACGATGCAATATACTTGTAAACTCATCAGCAAAGTTTTCGTAGCTCGAACCTAGCGATTCCGCAGTGGATGAAAAACGGTTATAAGCAATAACGGCAGGTATAGCTGCTGCCAAGCCTATGGCGGTCGCAATAAGCGCCTCTGCTATACCTGGAGCCACCGTAGCTAAGGTAGCTTGCTGAACCTCTGCAAGCCCAATAAATGAATGCATTATCCCCCAAACCGTACCAAACAACCCAACATAAGGGCTTGTAGAGCCAACGGTTGCCAAGAAAGGGAGATGCTGATCTAGCTTTTCTTCTTCGCGATACAAGGCAACTCGCATTGCTCGTTGAACACCATCCATAACCGCTTCTGGGTCCACATTGTGACTTTGTCTCAAACGGGTGAACTCTTTTATGCCAGCGGTAAAAATATTTTCCATCCCTTCAACTTTTCGACCTTCCTGAGTAAGTTTGCGATAAAGCTGGCTCAGATCAATACCAGACCAAAAATTCTCTTCAAATGTGGCACGAACTTTCTTAGCTTCTTTCAGCACGCTAATTCTTTGAAATATTACAATCCATGAAAAGATGGAAGCAGCTAATAATGTCAACATAACAAGTTGAACAACGATACTAGCGCTGGCGATGAGTCCCCAAATTGACATTATTAACCTCTATTTAAAATCCGTAGGTAGTTGGTAATTAAAATGCTCATAAGCACGCTTCGTAACTTGACGACCTCTCGGTGTCCTAATTATGAAGCCTTGCTGAATCAAAAACGGCTCTATAACATCTTCTATTGTATCTTTATCTTCACCTAATGCGGCTGAAACACTGTCTAGGCCAACAGGCCTTCCGTCAAACTTTTCTATCATAGTCAACAACATGCGCCTATCTAGATGATCAAAACCCTGACTATCTACACTTAACATATCCAAAGCTCTTTGAGCAACCTTTTGACCAACAAGCTGCTCCCCACTTACCTGAGCAACGTCCCGAACACGACGTAAAAGACGATTTGCTATCCTCGGCGTCCCTCTTGACCTTCTAGCTACTTCAAAGCAACCAGAGTGATCAAGCTCCATACCCATTTTACCTGCCGATCTGGCAACAATCGTTGTCAAAGATTCCACATCATAAAACTCTAGACGCTGAACAATACCAAATCTGTCTCTCAGAGGAGATGTTAATAACCCAGCTCTTGTTGTTGCTCCGACAAGTGTAAACGGCGGGAGTTCAATTTTAATTGATCTTGCCGCAGGCCCCTCACCTATCATGATATCCAGCTGATAGTCCTCCATCGCCGGATACAGCACTTCCTCAATTGCTGGACTCAATCTGTGTATCTCATCGATGAATAAGATATCACCTTCATTTAAATTAGTTAAAAGTGCCGCTAAATCTCCCGCCCTTTCCAACACAGGTCCCGATGTTGTTCTTACTTCCGCGCCCATTTCATTACCTATAATATGTGCGAGCGTTGTTTTCCCTAAACCTGGAGGACCAAAAATAAGGGTATGATCAAGCGGTTCATGACGTTGTCTAGCCGCTTCGATAAAAATTTCCATCTGCTCACGAACAACGGGCTGCCCAATATATTCAGCAAGCGCCTGAGGGCGTATTGCCCTATCTACTTGCCGATCATTGCCTTTTAGCTCGGCCGAAACGATACGATCATGCTCAATCATATTTATTGCCTTAACATGCTTTTCAAGGCCGCTTTAATCACATCTTCACTATTAGCTGCATCGACTGGGACACCCGCAATTGCTTTCGCCGCCTCTTGAGGCTTATAGCCAAGAGAAATAAGAGCAGCTTCGGCTTCTTGCCTCGGATCTGCTTGCACCTGACGCAGCACGGCCGGCGCTGAGAACAAATCAGTTTTGGCTGCTTGACCAAGCTTATCACGCAACTCAATAATCAGTCGTTCCGCCGTCTTTTTACCAACACCGGGGATACGCGTTAATGCCGACACATCCGAATCTTGCACATTACCAATCAACTCTTCCGCCGACATACTGGATAAAACCGCTAAAGCCATCTTTGGCCCAATACCATTCACTTTAATAAGCACGCGAAATAATGCGCGCTCATTTTTATCAATAAAACCATACAGTGTATGGGAGTCTTCTTTAACCAATAAATGGGTAAACAAGGTAACTGTCCCACCCACCGGAGGCAAATCATAAATAGTCGTCATTGGTGAACTGATTTCATAACCAACTCCACCCACATCAACCAGCAACTCAGGCGGTGACTTTTCCACCAAAGTACCCACGATTCGTCCGATCACAATGACTTCCTTACATCTTGTTCTGTCCAGCGTTTAGACGAACGCCCCGCTCGTTTTCCAACACCGTATTCCAAACCGCCTGAGGTACGAGTATTCGCATGACATAAGGCAATAGCCAGTGCGTCTGCCGCATCAGCTTGAGGTTTAGAAGATAAGTTTAACAAAAGCTGCACCATAGACTGAACCTGAGCCTTATCGGCATTACCATTACCAACAACAGATTGCTTAACGCGCCGCGCAGCATACTCATGCACTACTAGCTCCTGCAAAGACGCTGCGACAATCGCAACACCTCTTGCTTGGCCTAGCTTTAAGGCAGAGTTGGCATTTTTTGCTAAAAACACCTCTTCAATGGCAAATTCATCAGGCTTGTATTCTTCTAACAAAGCAGAAACATACTTAAAAATATGTTTTAGCCTTACCGACAATGCTTCGTCAGGCAACTTAATACAGCCACTGTTAACGTATCGAGTTTTGCCGTTTACAACGTCAATAATACCGAAACCTGTTATTCGGGAACCCGGATCAATCGCTAAAATTCTGGTCATGATCATAAATTCTTACGCCCTGCATAGTTACTGTATATTTCAACAGCCCTTTACAAAGTATGCAATGCCAAAACACAAAAAAGACCGCTTATTAGCGGTCTTTTACATTTTACTTGCAAATCATTAACATAACTCACTGTTTTAAGGTGAATTTAATGGCAAAAAACTAAGATTCAGCGATTGGCTTTCTGACGCGAATGTTTAATTCCTTTAATTGCTTCTCACTTACTTCGCCTGGCGCCTGAGTCAGCAAACAGGTCGCACTTTGCGTTTTAGGGAAAGCAATCACATCACGAATCGAACTAGAGCCTGTCATTAGCATCACAAGACGATCCAGACCAAACGCCAAACCACCATGTGGTGGCGCACCGAATTTCAGCGCATCTAGCAAGAAACCAAATTTTTCTTCTTGCTCATCTTTGCTGATATTCAGTAACTCAAACACAGTCTCTTGCATTGATGCTTGGTGTATACGAATAGAGCCACCACCCAGTTCCGTACCGTTCAACACCATATCATAAGCCTGCGAAAGCGCAGTCAATGGGCTTGCCTTCAGATCTTCTGGAGAACAAGAAGGCGCAGTAAATGGATGATGGATAGCGGTGATGCCGCCATCGCTTGTTTCTTCAAACATCGGGAAGTCCACAACCCACAAAGGCGCCCATTTGCAAGTATAAAGATTCAAATCTTCACCAAGCTTGCAACGAAGTGCACCAAGTGCTTCATTGACGATTTTCGTAGAGTCAGCACCAAAGAAGATTAAATCGCCATCTTGAACATCAAGACGCTCAAGCAATGTCGCGCGCACTTCAACAGGCAAAAACTTAACGATTGGAGACTGCAAACCTTCTTCCAGATTAGATTTGTCATTCACCTTAATGTAAGCCAAACCTTTGGCACCGTAAATGCTAACAAATTTAGTGTAGTCGTCAATTTGCTTACGAGTCAGCGCATTACCACCGGGCACTTTAAGCGCTGCAACACGACCTTTAGGATCGGTTGCTGGACCAGAAAAGACTTTAAAGTCCACCTCTGCCATCAAATCAGACACTGTAACAATGGTCAACGGAATACGAAGATCCGGTTTATCACTGCCATAGGTTTCCATCGCTTCAGAATAAGGCATACGAGGGAAAACACCTAAATCAACATTCATTAACTCTTTAAATAAGCTAACAATCATTTTTTCAGTCATCGCCATGATGTCTTGTTCACTCATGAACGATGTTTCAATGTCCACTTGAGTGAATTCTGGCTGGCGATCTGCACGAAGATCTTCGTCACGGAAGCATTTTGCAATTTGATAATAACGATCAAAACCAGAAACCATCAGCAGCTGTTTGAAAAGCTGAGGCGACTGAGGAAGCGCAAAAAAACTGCCTTGCTGAGTGCGACTAGGGACCAAATAATCACGCGCACCTTCAGGTGTAGCACGAGTCAAAATAGGCGTTTCGATGTCTAGGAAACCATTACCATCTAAATAGCGACGCAACACTGAAGTCACTTTTGAGCGAAAACGCATTTTTTGTTGAATTTCAGGGCGACGCAAATCGATAAAGCGATTTTTCAAGCGAACATCTTCCCCTACAGATTGATGCTCGTCTAGTTGAAACGGTGGGGTTTTCGCCACATTCAGGATTTCAAGCTCGGTACCTAGCACTTCAATTTCACCCGTGCGCATATTTGGGTTGGTTGTCCCTTCAGGACGAGCACGCACTAGGCCTTTTAGCTTCACCACAAATTCGTTACGAACACTGTCAGCCAATGCAAAGCTTTCAGCGCGATCTGGGTCAAAAACAACTTGAGTGATACCTTCACGATCGCGAACGTCTAGAAAGATAACGCCACCGTGGTCACGACGACGATGAACCCAACCGCATAGGGTGATTTCTTGTGAAATATTAGAAGCATTTAACTCGCCGCAATAATGGCTGCGCATAATTTCTTTCCTATTACTTTCTCAGTAAGAGAGTGATTTTTTCTTAGAACGTTTTCCATTCGATCAGTAATGTAAACTGAATTTTAAGCTCTGAATAGAATACAGAATATTTTAAGGCAAAGCATTATATGCGAACCGAGTCCGACTCTCTAGGGTCTGAACCAAATTTGTCCAATACAATAGACGCATTATGCAATGGTGGTTATTTCATAAGCGATTTGCCTACCGTTTTGAGACAAATCAACCTCATCACCCAACGTTTTTCCCATTAATATTTTACCAACAGGTGTTGAGGCAGTGACTAGATAAACCGTTTCTCCTTTAATCTCCACACTCAGCCCGCCTGCGCAGGGCGAAATAAAGAAATATTTTTTCATATCGCTGGATGACTCTAGCTCAGTCAAGATCACGATACTCCACAACTCAACAGCACTGTCTTTTGAAAAAGTAACGAGGGGGGTTTTACTAAACAACAACCAATCTTTTTCACATTCTAGTACTCGCTGAGATTGACCATGAGCCAAATAAGAGGCCTCTAACCCAAAGGTGTCATATTTATTTTCAGCAACACTTTCTTCATTTGTTGCTGCTTCATGCGCCTGTTTCGCCGCCCACTTTGCGGTTTCATAACGACGCAACAATGCTTCCGTGATGGCGGTATACACGTCTTGCTTAACCATTCAAGCCTTATCCTCTTTATTCCATTGACGCATTGTAGCGCTTCAGACCAATAAAAAAAGCCAACTATTCAGTCTGTGAAAAAATCACCAAAAAAGATCAAAAAAAATGATCTTTTAAAATCCCAAAAACCTTAAGTTGACAATATCAACTTAAGGTTTTACATTGATAATCATTCTCAAATTATTCAAGAATTTATCACCCTTATGAAAGAAAAGATTGCAGAATCACTTCACAAGCTCATGCACAACTACCGACAACACATCCGTGAGGCAGCCGCAAAATCAGCGATTTCAATTCCTGTTACTCACATTCGATCTCTCAAGTGCATTCGCAAAATACGTCACTGCAGCGCCAAAGACATAGCAGATAAGCTTTCTTTGGATAAATCTCAAATCACGCGAGTATTAAAAGAATTGGTTAACTTGGGGTATGTTGTAAAAGTTCGCGATCCAAACAACCATCGCAGCCAACTCCTAAACCTTACCGAATCAGGCGACGCCCTGCTCGATAAACTGATGATGCTCGACCAATCTGCCGTCGAAAAAATGACGCACAACTTAACAGAGCAGCAAATCGTAGATTTCATTCATTTAGCAGAAATGATGACCAACAATGCCCACCCGTCACCTTGCAGTAAGCAAGCCTAAGGAGCCACTTATGAATAGACCGCAACCCAGAGAACTCATCGTCATTAAAAAGTCATTTGTCACGACAAACATGCTACGAATAACGCTTGGAGGCAAGAATATACACACCCTACCCGCCAATCAAGAAAGTGGCTATGTGAAGCTCATTTTTCCAAACGAAAACCAAAAACCCATTGTTCGAACTTATACCATTCGTCACCAGCGTGCCGACGAAATAGACATTGATTTCGTATTACATGAGGACAGTGGCCCGGCGTCATCCTGGGCAAAGCAAGCACAACCTAACGATAGCATCCTTGTCGGAGGGCCTGGTCCTAAAAAACTCATTGAAGAAGCCGCCGATTGGCACATCTTTGTGGGGGATATGACAGCACTACCAGCGATCAGTGTCAACTTAGCAACACTGCCTCAAAATGCAAAAGGCTATGCTATTATTGAAGTCATTTCTGAAAGCGATATTCAACCGTTAAAGCATCCAAACGGCATTGAATTAAAATGGATCATTAACCCCCATCCTGGAGAAAAAGCCAATTTGCTCTTAGAACAGGTTAAGGCTCTCCCTTGGATGGAAGGACAGGTATCTGTCTGGGCGGCTTGTGAATTTAGCAGCATGAAGATGTTGCGTGCCTTTTTTAAACAAGACACCAAGGTTGAGAAGGAATACTTGTATCTTTCCAGCTACTGGAAGTTAGGCAGCAACGAAGACCAACATAAAGAAGTGAAGCGAATTGACTTAGAAGAAATGGAGCAATAAATATTTCACTCAGAGACAAAAAAGCCAGCTTATTTAAGCTGGCTTTTTCTATCCATTTATAGCTGGACGCTTTCAATAATCAAATCAACCACGGCATCAAGTGAAGACTCGGTAAAATGAGAGTCAGCTATTGTTGAGTCGGCAACCAAGAAAGTCACCCCTGTTTGACGAACCAGTGCAGCCTCGTGCTGTGATGCGTCCGCCTTAACCAAAGCGACCACACCTTGACGCAACAACAATCTCTCAAGCGCATCACTCTGCTCTAATACAATCGCAGGCAAAGCAATAACAGCGGGCTTTTGCCCAAGTCGAGCCGCTCGATCTTCTGCACTCACCAGCGTATCTTGATCAATCTCAGCGACGGCCTCTTCCACCATGCCAGCACCAACTGTCACGTTTGTCAGACGATCAATAATCACCAATGCACCCGTGAAGCGACTGTCTGTGTATTCATCAAACGCCACTGGCGCATCGAATTGCAGTACTGCATCCGCAATTCCATTCAGCTCAAGGGAATCTATATGACTGACTTCAAGCGTATTAACATCAACTCGATGGTTAAAATGATGAACCTTACCTGGCACTGTTTGTGTGCCTATTTTAAAGTCATATAACTTACCAGGTACTAAAGGCTGATCAGCCATCCAGACAATAGAAGATCGCAAAGTAGTCGCAATAAGGGGTTCTTGACCAATGTGTGACAACATGTCCCCACGACTGATATCAATTTCATCCTCAAGGGTGATCGTGATAGCCTGACCTGCTTTCGCCGTTTCTAAATCCCCATCGAACGTCACAATTCTTTCAACGGTCGAGGTTTTACCAGATGGCAAAGCAACCACTTTATCGCCAGGTTTTACAACACCCGCCGCGATGGTTCCAGAAAAACCACGAAAATCTAGATTAGGACGATTAACGTATTGAACCGGAAAACGGAAAGAATCACGCTTAACATCACGATTAATTTGCACCGTCTCCAAAATCGACATCAAAGGACCACCTTGGTACCAAGGTGTGCTTTCAGATGCATTGACGACGTTATCGCCACGTAGTGCTGACATGGGGACAAAATGAATATCGTTAGGCTTGCGATCACCCAGCTGATCAACAAATTTCAAATAGTCATTTTTTATTTGATTGAATTTTTCTTCTGAAAACGCAACCAAATCCATTTTATTAATGGCAACCACAACGTGCTTGATACCTAACAAAGACGCAATGTAGCTATGACGGCGTGTTTGAGTTTGAACACCATAACGTGCATCAATCAAAATAATAGCAAGGTCGCAAGTGGAAGCCCCTGTTGCCATGTTGCGAGTATATTGCTCATGACCAGGTGTGTCAGCGATGATAAATTTACGCTTTTCAGTCGAAAAATAGCGATAGGCAACATCAATAGTGATGCCCTGTTCACGCTCTGCTTGAAGACCATCAACCAATAACGCCAAATCGACTTCTTCGCCTTGCGTGCCTGATTTTTTACTGTCACGTTTGACGGCATCTAGATGATCTTCATAGATCAACTTAGAATCATGAAGCAAGCGACCAATTAACGTACTTTTGCCGTCATCAACATTACCGCAAGTAAGAAGGCGCAATAGGTCTTTTTCTTCATGTTGTTTCAAATAACCAAGTATGTCTTGGCTGATCAATTCTGACTGGTGAGACATTCTTTCTTTACTCCAAACTTAGAAATAGCCTTGTTTCTTCTTCTCTTCCATTGATCCAGAGGAATCATGGTCAATCATGCGCCCTTGGCGCTCTGAGCTTTTTGTCAGCAACATTTCCTGAATGATTTCAGGCAAAGACGCCGCTTCTGATTCAACCGCCCCCGTTAAGGGATAACAACCTAGCGTACGGAAACGAACAGACTTCATCTCTGGCACTTCGCCATTTAAAGGCATACGTTCATCGTCAACCATGATCAAGGTGCCATCACGTTCAACCACAGGGCGTTTTGCCGAAAAATACAGAGGAACAATGGGAATGCTTTCCAAGTAAATATATTGCCAAATATCAAGCTCAGTCCAATTGGACAATGGAAAAACCCGAATACTCTCGCCTTTATTCACTTTACCGTTGTAAATATTCCACAGTTCAGGACGCTGATTTTTTGGATCCCAACGATGCTGTTTATCACGAAAAGAGTAAACGCGTTCTTTAGCGCGCGACTTTTCTTCATCGCGACGAGCACCACCGAATGCCGCATCAAATCCATATTTATTCAACGCCTGCTTTAACGCTTGGGTCTTCATAACATCGGTATGTTTCGAACTACCATGAGTGAATGGACCAACACCTTGCTCTATACCTTCCTGGTTCTGATGGACAATAAGTTCAAGCCCGAGCTTAGTGACCATTTCATCACGAAAGCGGATCATTTCTTTAAATTTCCAGCCGGTATCCACATGCATTAAAGGAAACGGTGGTTTACCTGGATAAAATGCCTTCATGGCAAGATGCAGCATCACGGCCGAGTCTTTACCAATCGAATACAGCATTACTGGATTATCAAATTCAGCCGCCACTTCACGTATAATATGAATACTTTCGGCTTCTAGCTGTTTTAAGTGAGTAAGTCTTGCCTCTGTCATAATTTCCCATCTCTGTTGTCAGGCTTCAGCATTTTTTGAACTATAACATGCCTTTAGGTTATAAAAACTACCCCATATAGACTTTAGTGATATATGCATATTAAAAAAGCTTTATAAGCAAAACCTCTAAATAAAGCCAAGCCATGAACAAAGCCGCACGACAAGGTGAGGAAACGTAAAAACAAAAAAGGGCCGATAAAATCGACCCTTGCAAATGCATATATAGCTACTGACTACTAAGTTGCTGCTCCAACATAAGCTGATTAATTTGCTTACGCAGACGGATAATTTCCGCATTCACCTGTGTTCTAAATGCATCACTTGAATTAATCGCGTCTTGGTGTTTAGTCAGCGTTTGCTGGATACTCACCATGTCTGAGACACTGGTATCCGCTGTTTGCTTGTCAAGCGCATCTACTTTTTTCTGCAGCGCCGTTAAATCTTGTAAGATTTGATCAAGACTCAGTGACTGAGCTTGATTCTGCCCCACTTGAGCGGTGATGAGTTTAGCTTGGTTGTCTTGCTTTGTTGCCAACGCTTTCACTGTCTCATCAATCGCGGCAACAGAAGGAACGAGTTTATTATAGCCCGCTTCAATGTCATTAAATGCATTGGACTGTACTGCAATAAGTTTAGACTGAGTCGACATATCATCACGCATTGTTGAAAGTTTTTTCTGTAAATCATCAATGGCAGCGGTGTTATTTGTAATTGCTGGACGGTTAGTATCGTAAGCAACGCCCCACAATTTACGAATTTCAGAGTCATGATTTTTTAGTGTTTGCTCTAATGTCTCGCCTTGTTTATTAGCCGAAACATCGGCAGCAAGCAACTGATGATCAAGATTCTGAATTTCGCTTTTAGCGCCATAGAGCTCATTTTTAAGCTGCGTATTTTGTTGCCACAGCCAGTAACCAGCCGCGCCTGAAACTAAGAGCAAAAGGATTAATAAAAAATATATACCAGCAAGGCTCTGCTTTTTATGCACCACAATAGGCGCATGAGCAGGTCTTGTAGGGGTTGGCGTTGAAGAACCTCTGGGTATACCAGCACCAGGTCTTCGCTCACTGACTTCATCTTGATCCAGAGTCAGGCTGGGGATCTCAACATCATCGTCTCTTCGCATGGATATCTTATATAGTCGCTATTAACAGGAATTATGGAAAATTGTTCTAGAACAAACCTAAATAATATTATCTTAAGCTGTTCGGTGCTACTATATAAGCACCATTAACTGCTTGATAACAAGCATTTTTCGTTAATAAAAAGCAAGGAGAATTGAAATGGCTTTTGAATTACCCGCTCTTCCTTATGCTAAAGACGCACTAGAGCCTCATATGTCTGTAGAGACACTTGAGTATCACCACGGCAAACATCACAACACTTATGTGGTTAAGCTAAATGGTTTGCTTCCTGGATCCGAGTATGAAAACAAAACGCTTGAAGAGATCATAGTATCTGCTCCTGCGGGCCCTGTTTTCAATAACGCAGCGCAAATCTGGAACCATACCTTTTTCTGGAACAGCCTAAGCCCAAATGGCGGTGGTGAACCTACTGGTGCGCTTGCTGATGCAATCAATGCAAAATGGGGCTCTTTCGAAAAGTTCCAAGCAGCATTTGATGACAAGGCAGTTAACAACTTTGGCTCTAGCTGGACTTGGTTGGTTAAAAACGCAGACGGTTCTCTAGATATCGTGAATACAAGTAATGCGGCAACGCCAATCACCAACGGTCAAACAGCTATTATCACCGTCGATCTTTGGGAGCACGCTTACTACATTGATTACCGCAATGTGCGTCCTGATTACCTAAAAGGTTTTTGGGCACTTGCTAACTGGGAATTTGCGGCAGCAAACTTCGCAGCTTAAGCCTATTTTCTGATTAGAAAATGGTGCTAGACCAGTCAAAAAACGCGGCTTATGCCGCGTTTTTTTGTCTCTGCTAATCGCTCTTCAGCTCATTTTGCACAAACAATTTCGCCTGAATGAACTCAGAATGAGGCATAAACAACAATTCGCTTATTATCCTGATCCGATGATCTTCATGAGCATCGAGATTGCCATCCGCTAAAGCGACGTACCACAACCCCTTTAGCAATGACATTTTTTGCTCGAGTGTCGCCGTTTCATTAATGACTTTGGTAAACTGATAAAGATCATTTGCTTGCTCCACACCAGCACGTGCCTCTTCAAAAAGTGTGTCAACGTCATCCCCAAGTTCACTGACATCACGCAACAGTCGTTTTACTTGCGTCTCTTCTTCGTCTGTGACGTGATGATCTGCGAGCATGACCTCCATTAATAAAGCGGCCACCGCTTTTTGATAGGATATTTGCTCTCCTTGCTCAGCCGGAAGGCTAAAAAGATTCTTTAAAACTTTAAACATTATTTCTCCAAAATACGCTCACGCAGAGCCTCAATAAGGACATTCGGAAATTGCCGATAATCTAGATAAGGGCACCAAACGTAAGGAAGATGAACAAAAGCTTGATGCGAATCACCAATTGTTTGGGCACAATCCGCAACGGGCCAAACATCTCTAAAGGTATTTCCAACAATAAAAACAAGACCCTTGTAGTCATCAAGCTGGTCAACTGAAAAAGCAACCCCAACTCTGTCAAAGAGTTGTACGTCTCGAAATATCTTCCAAGAATCATAACGAGGTACGATGAGTTTCGACATGATGGTGAGTATTTTACGCCAATGATTACCATTTAGTTCAATTAAAACCGATACACTTGGCCTTGTTAAGAAAGAAAGTCCCACAGCAGCTGGCAAAATAGGCGCATTTGGTAATAGAAACACGCAATCAGCTTCTTTTTTACAAGCCCCCAACCACAAATCAACCATCATTCACTCCCGTCTTTTTATTAAGAATACAGCGCATACTGACTAATATCTGCCATGCAATAGGTAAAAATGGTGCAATTTAAGCTTGAGCAACGACTGTTGGAACAGTCATAACGACCAGCAATCTTTCCTAAGCGTACTACAATAGAAATTTATTCGTATTTTAATGCAATACATTAGACATTACTCATAAATATAAATTAGAATATTCTAATATTAATATAAGGATCAAACTATGGACATCATCTTTAACCCACTAGTGGGTGGCTTACTAATAGGCATGGCGACGGTCATTTATCTCCTAAGCCTTGGTAAAGTGATTGGTATTAGCGGCATATTATCCCAGCTACTTTTTAGCAAAGAGCGATTGTTGCCATTTTTATTCATTGCAGGACTGATAATAGGTGGCAGCGCCTACGGCGTACTAACCGAGCAAACGGTCGCTTTTCCCGAAACAAGAAGCCCTCTTCTTTTAATCGTTTCTGGACTGTTAGTTGGATACGGCACTCGATTAGGAAGTGGGTGTACCAGTGGCCATGGCGTTTGTGGGATATCTCGACTTTCACCTCGATCTTTGGTTGCCACTTTGATTTTTATGACCACCGCTATCATTACCGTTAGCATTCTGAGCTAGGAGTTCAATCATGTTCGCTTTTATCACTTTTTTCTGCGGCTTATTATTTGGTTTAGGATTAGCTTTTTCTGAAATGACCAATCCTGCTGTGGTATTGGGTTTCTTAGATCTCTTTGGAAAATGGAACCCATCACTCATCATTGTCATGGTCAGTGCCATTGCAGTGGGCATGATTGGCTACTTCATTAAAGGCAAACGACTAACACCGCTCTTTGCCAACAAGTGGCAAGTGCCTTCTTTAAGGCAAATTGACAGTAAATTGGTCATAGGTTCTGCTTTATTTGGCATTGGTTGGGGAATAAGTGGTTACTGCCCAGGCCCAGGACTAACCGCGCTGGTTAACAATCCAAATGAAGGAATTTATTTCATTATTGCGTTAATAATTGGCAGTGGCGCACACCATATACAAACGCGCATAGTGAAAATGTAAAGAAAATATTGCTGAAATAAAAAGGAGACCGCTATGGTCGCTTTTTTTTGCCCTAAAATATGAAAAAATACTTGACCAGAGACGCCTTGCGTCTTAAATTTCGCCCGCGTCATTGCTGAACATAATCCGCACCGCTTCAACTGCTGCGCTAGTCGCTTAAGGCCATAGAGCCGGATAAGTAACAGCCATAAGTAGGACGTGATAGAGTAAAGGCGTTTACTTATTTTAATCGGTTTATGTTTTGCATAACTAAGGAGCTTCCAGCCCATGACTATTGATGTCAACTCATTCTATACGCCAGAGCGTTTTGCCCGTTTTAAAGCGTTTGCAGAAACCAAAGACACCCCTTTTGTTGTTATCGACACAGAAATCATCGATGAAGCCTATACAGAATTAACAAAAGGCTTCCCGGTAGCGGACATTTTTTATGCTATTAAAGCAAATCCAGCACCAGAAATTCTGACTCTTCTACGCGATCGTGGCTCAAACTTTGATGTGGCATCAAGATATGAGTTAGACAAGCTGTTTGCTATTGGTGGTATTTCCCCCGATCAAGTCAGCTACGGTAACACCATTAAAAAAGCCAAAGACGTTCGCTATTTTTATGAAAAAGGCGTTCGCATGTACGCGACTGACTCTGAAGCCGATTTGCGCAACATTGCCAAAGCCGCTCCTGGCTCACGTGTATATGTTCGCATTTTAACCGAAGGTACGGTGACAGCAGATTGGCCTCTTTCACGCAAATTCGGCTGCCGTCCAGACATGGCGATGGACCTACTGGTTCTTGCTAAAGAACTAGGCTTGATTCCGTATGGTATTTCTTTCCACGTTGGCTCTCAGCAACGTGATATCGGTGCATGGGATGCTGCGATTGCAAGCGTTAAAGTTATCTTTGAACGTCTCAAAGAAGAAGACAACATTGAATTGCAAATGATCAATATGGGCGGTGGATTCCCAGCGAACTATATTGCGCGTACTAATGACCTTGCTACCTACGCTGAAGAAATCACACGATTCCTAGAAGAAGATTTTGGTACAAACCTACCTCGCATCATTCTTGAGCCAGGTCGTTCTTTGATATCAAATGCCGGTGTTCTAGTGAGTGAAGTGGTGTTGATTTCTCGCAAGTCACACACAGCGCTAAATCGCTGGGTCTTCACTGACGTTGGTAAATTCTCTGGTTTGATTGAAACCCTAGATGAATCCATCAAGTACCCTATCCATGTCGATAAGGGTGGTGAGCTTGAAGAAGTGATCATTGCTGGCCCAACGTGTGACAGCGCTGACATCATGTACGAAAACTACAAATATGGCCTTCCTCTGAATTTGGCCATCGGTGATCGTATGTACTGGCTTTCCACTGGTGCCTATACAACAACTTACAGTGCAGTAGAATTTAATGGCTTCCCGCCTTTGACTTCTTACTACTTGTAACAATATTGGCTAGAAATTAAGCCTATGAAAAAAGCCTCAGAATGAAAATTTCTGGGGCTTTTTTATTGGCATCAAGATCTCGCTAAGCAATAATAATGCATCACTTACAAAAGGATTTTTTCTTGTATTCCGTCAGCGAACTTACTATTTATCCAATTAAATCCATTCGAGGGATTGCACTTCAATCTAGTCTAGTAAATGAGACTGGTTTATGGGGAGATCGACGCTACACCCTTGTGACGCCAGAAGGTGAACTCATCACAGGGCGAACACATCCACAGCTGACGTTGGTAACGGCCAAAAAACTGACGGACTCTACATGGCTGCTGTCCCACCCAAATATGCCCACATCTCTGACTTTAGATTTGACTCATTTTTCTCAAGATTACGCAACAATAACCGTTTGGGAAAATACGGTAAACGCACAGCGGACGCTAGAGGAAGCCGATAAATGGTTCAGCCAAGTGACTGAGGAAACCACTCATTTAATGTATTTTGGTGAGCAGTCAAAACGTTTTACCAAACGCCGCCCTGAGGTTTCAATGGGCTTTGCCGATGGATACCCCTTTCTATTAACGACTGAGGCTTCACTTTCAGAGCTAAACAGAACCTGCCCACAAAGAATTCAGATGGCACAATTTCGGCCTAATATTGTGATTCAGGGCAACTCACCATTTGAAGAAGACAGTTGGAAACGCATTCGCATTGGCAGTGTGGAATTTGAAAACATCAAAACCTGCGTACGTTGTATTTTTACGACACTGAATCCTCAGACAGCTGAAAGAATTCCGAAAGGAGAACCATTAAAGACATTGGGAAAATTTCGCCTTCTCGACGGAAAAGGCATCACATTCGGCGCGAATCTTATCGCACTTAATACTGGTACCATTCACATTGGCGATGAGGTTGAGATACTAGAGTACCAAGAAGCGCAAAAGTACCAAGACAGACGCAAGTAAACCGCATATTGCTTGATATCACTACTTGGCTCAAAACAAAAAGGAAGACTAAATACAGCCTTCCTTTTTTATTACCACGCTATAACAAAGAGCCTGCATTTAAGCTTCTTGCTTAGCCAGATACTCGTCGTATGTGCCATGGAAGTCCACGATACCAGCGCTGGTTACTTCGACAATGCGTGTTGCCAATGACGAAACAAACTCACGGTCATGACTGACGAAAATCAAAGTGCCTAGATAATTCTCAAGCGCTAAGTTCAAAGACTCAATAGATTCCATGTCCATGTGGTTGGTTGGTTCATCCATCACAAGCACGTTCGGTTTTTGCAACATCAGTTTGCCGAACAACATACGGCCTTGCTCACCACCAGACAACACTTTAACGGACTTTTTAATGTCGTTTTGCGAGAACAAAAGACGCCCTAAAGTACCGCGAATAACCTGCTCGTCGTCACCCTCTTGAGCCCATTGTGACATCCACTCTATCAAATCCACATCTTTCTCAAATTCGTGATGATGGTCTTGGGCATAATAACCAATATTGGCATTTTCAGACCATTTCACATGGCCTTTCGTTAGCTCAGTATCGCCCACCAAACATTTTAGCAACGTGGTTTTACCGATACCATTTGGACCGATAACCGCGATACGCTCACCCACTTCAACCATCATGTTTAAGCCACTAAACAATTCTTCGTCGTAAGATTTGGCAACATTCTCAATTTGCACCGCCATACGATGTAGCTTTTTCTCTTGCTCGAAGCGAATAAATGGGCTTTGGCGACTAGAAGGCTTGACCTCTTCCAACTGAATTTTATCAATTTGCTTTGCACGAGAGGTCGCTTGCTTTGATTTTGATGCGTTCGCAGAAAAGCGACTTACGAAAGATTTTAGCTCATTAATTTGTGCTTTTTTCTTCGCATTATCAGACAGTAGACGCTCACGAGCTTGCGTCGCGGCAGTCATATACTCATCATAGTTACCAGAGAACAAACGCAACTCACCATAATCTAAGTCCGCCATGTTTGTGCAGACTGAGTTCAGGAAGTGACGATCGTGGGAAATGATAATCATGGTGCAATTACGCTCTACCAAAACCCCTTCCAACCAGCGAATGGTATTAATATCCAAGTTGTTCGTCGGCTCATCCAGTAAAAGGATTTCAGGGTCAGAAAACAAAGCTTGCGCCAATAACACCCGTAATTTTAAGCCAGGAGCCACTTCACTCATAAGCCCATAATGCTGCTCGGTTGGAATACCAACCCCTAGTAACAACTCACCGGCACGGGCATCAGCCGTGTAACCATCCATCTCGGCAAACTCTGCTTCTAAATCCCCTGCGCGCAAGCCATCGGCTTCCGTCATTTCTGGGTTTGCGTAAATAGCGTCTTTTTCTGACTTAATAGCCCAAAGCTCTGTGTGCCCCATGATCACAGTATCAATCACAGAATATTGTTCGTAAGCAAATTGATCCTGCTTCAATTTACCGAGGCGTTCATTAGGATCTTTCGAAACATTTCCAGAGCTTGGCTCCAAGTCACCGCCAAGAATTTTCATGAAAGTGGATTTACCACAACCATTCGCACCGATAAGGCCGTAACGTTTGCCTTCTCCAAATTTCACAGAGACGTTTTCAAAAAGAGGTTTTGCACCAAATTGCATGGTGATGTTAGCCGTCGTTAACAAAGTATTCTTCCGTTTATCATGAGGTAAATTAGAGCATGTCAGTCTTAAGTCAATAAAACTGCCAGAGCGTAGATGACATGGCTTATTATCGCACAGTTTGACAATACTCTTTAAGAGCGAAAACACATATTACACAAAAAAGCTGGAACTTACTGTTACATTGAGCCTCATAAGTGTTACCAGAGAATACAAAATACGCCTATCGTTATTCACTAAATAGGCCTAAAACTATAATTATTGTGTAGGCTATTTAGAAACGTATTTTATAGCCGATGACATAAAAAGACCCAATAGTGGCGGAGGCAAAAGTGAAAACCGTCTTAAAAAAACAAGTAAAGTACGACATATCACCAAAACACCTAAAAGAGGGTTCGATTTTTGGTGCCCTCTCTGATGGCGCCATCCAATTCTTATTAGAAAATGGTGTGCTGCACAACGTTAGCGAGGGGGATGAGATTTTTGCCTATGGTAGCAAAGGTAATAGCTTTCACGCTGTGCTGCATGGCAAGCTGGATTTTTACAAGCAACATGGCGAAAAGAAAACGCGCACTCGGACCATTACCTTTGGCGAGGCGATTGGCTTTGTTTCTATGATTGCGCTGCACGAACGTGTTGGTAGTCTTTATGCTTTAGAGGACTGCTTACTTCTGGAGATCTCCAGTCAATTGTTCAGTGATTTTCATGATCAGTATCCGTTTGATTTTGGTATTTTACTGATGAATTTATCTAGGGATATGGCACGAACCATTCGCGTATTAAGTAACGCACTGGTTGAAAACGATGTTGTCGTGAAAAGGAATTAGAATAGACTAACGAGTGCGTGATGAATCGTTAGTCTACTTAAGCGAATTAGGGTAACGCAGCAACCACCGATATTTCGACCAATAACTCAGGGCGAGCCAATCGAGCTTCGACACAAGCTCTAGCGGGAGCATGCCCTTCAGGAATCCAGGAATCCCAAACAGCGTTCATAGCAACAAAATCTTTCATATCTCGGAGATAAATGGTTGCAGATAATATATAAGATTTATCTGTACCAGCTTGCTCAAGCAACACATCTACCTTATCCAGCATGGTTCGTGTCTGCTCGGTAATGTCCGTATTTGCATCCGCACCAACTTGGCCACACAAATATACGGTCTCATTATGCTTAACAATACGACTCATACGCTGACCAACTTCCATGCGCTCAATGGTTGCCATAAAAACCTCTATTAGATTGAGAGTTAAAGATTATAATCTTGTTATTATTAGAATTTTTTGTAAATCACCAGCCAACTAATATAAAACGACAAGACATTAAAACTCCAGTCCTTTTTGCGCTTTTATTCCTCTTTTGAAGGCATGCTTTACTTCTTTGATCTCGCTGACCGTATCAGCCAGTTCGATTAAGGCATCAGAAGCCCCTCGACCAGTCACCACAAGGTGTTGATTTTCCGGACGATTCATAAGGGCTTGAATAACCTTATCCTCAGGTAAATACTCATAATGCAATAAATAGGTCAATTCATCGAGTACCACTAAATCGATGCTAGAGTCGATCAGCATCGCGGCAGCTTTTTCCCATGCTTGCTCAGAAGAAACAATATCTGATTCACGATTTTGTGTTTCCCATGTAAATCCTGCTGGCATGATTTCCCACAGCACTCTGTCTTGCTGTTTGAAAAAATCGATTTCGCCTGTGTTCCATTCACCTTTCAAAAACTGAACCACGCCTACTTTCATGCCATGACCTAAAGCGCGAGCAACCATCCCCAAAGCTGAACTCGATTTGCCTTTGCCATTGCCCGTCAAAAGAACAAAAGTCCCCTTGTCTTCTTGCGCTTTCGCAATGCGTTTGTCTACATGAGACTTAATGGCTTGCATGCGCTTTTTGTGCTGTTCTGGATCCTTGATTGTTTTTGACATGTAAACACCCATTAAAAATAGAAAACCCAACCTGCGTTCATTACCGTCACAGATTAGGTTTTACAAACATGATTAAGAAAGTTAGATGCGATCGTCTTCTGGGTCGTAACCTAGATTAGGGGCCAACCATCGCTCGGCGTCATCTTTACTCATTCCTTTACGCTCTGCGTAATCATCTACTTGATCTGGCCCAATTTTACCCACACCAAAATAAGTGGCATCTGGGTGGGCAAAATACCAACCACTCACTGCAGCAGTTGGCAACATTGCAAAGCTCTCAGTAATTTCCATATCGATTCTTTCTTTCACACCTAACAATGTCCAAAGCTTGGCTTTTTCAGTGTGATCAGGACAAGCCGGATAACCAGGAGCTGGACGAATACCTTGGTACTTTTCTTTTATCAGTTGCTCATTGGTTAGCGCTTCGTTTTGCGCATATCCCCAAAATTCTTTACGCACTTTTTCATGCAAATATTCCGCTGTTGCTTCGGCTAGACGGTCAGCCACCGCTTTGATCATAATGGAATTGTAATCATCGTGATCCGCTTCATATTTTGCCACAAGAGGGTCAATGCCAAAACCAGCGGCACAAGCAAAGGCACCCATGTAATCCGCCACACCACTGTCTTTTGGTGCAACAAAGTCTGCCAAACTGTGGTTATATTTTCCTGGCGCAGTCAATTCATTTTGAATGCGTAAGAAAGACAGATGTTCAACTACTTCGCTGCGGGATTCATCCGCATAGATTTCAATATCATCGTGATTGACCTGATTCGCAGGAAACAACCCAACAACCGCTCTCGCTTGCAAAGAATGGCTGGCAATCACTTCATCAAGCATTTTCAATGCATCGTTATACACTCGGGTCGCTTCCACACCAACGATTTCATCGGTCAATATACGTGGATAGGCACCCGCCAGCTCCCACGTTTGGAAGAATGGTGTCCAGTCAATGTAAGCTTTCACCTGATTTAGGTCGATATCGTTCTCTGTCAGAACCGTAATACCGAGCTTCTTAGGCTGAACCACATTGCCATTGAATGCGATAGGAGGTTTATTCTGACGCGCCTTATCCAAGGAGACTCGACGCCCAGCTTTGGCTCGATCTTTATAGCGAATGCGAGTTTTTTCGTAATCGGCTTTAATCTCGTCAACAAACTTCTGACGACGCTCTTTGTCTTTGCTCAACAAAGCGCTGGCAACGCCCACGCTTCGGGAAGCGTTAGTCACATGCACGACTTGATTACGCTTGTAGTTTTGTTCAATTTTAACGGCCGTATGGGCTTTTGATGTGGTCGCACCACCTATCATCACTGGCAAATTAAACCCTTGGCGCTCCATTTCTTTCGCTACGTGCACCATCTCATCCAGTGATGGTGTAATCAAGCCAGACAAACCAATCATGTCTGCACCCTCTTCTTTCGCCGTACGCAAGATTTTTTCGGCAGGCACCATGACGCCAAGGTCGATCACTTCAAAGTTATTACATTGCAAAACAACACCGACAATATTTTTACCTATATCATGTACGTCACCTTTTACCGTTGCCATGACAATCTTGCCATTACTAGACGATGCGGTATCCATGTTAAGACGTTTTTCTTCTTCAATAAAAGGCATTAGATAAGCAACGGCTTTTTTCATCACTCGCGCTGATTTCACCACCTGGGGCAAAAACATTTTACCAGAACCAAATAGGTCACCGACTATGCTCATACCATCCATCAAAGGCCCTTCGATAACCTCTAATGGACGAGCAAAAGCCTGACGCGCTTCTTCTGTGTCTTCGTCTATAAACTCAGTAATCCCTTTTACTAGAGCATGGCTTAATCGTTCGGCGACTGGCAACCCGCGCCATTCTTGCGTTTCTTTCTCTGCGACTTCACCCGTTCCAGCAAACTCACCTGCCATGGCCAGCAAATTATCCGTTGCATCTGGAGTACGGTTAAGCACCGCGTCTTCTACGGCATTACGTAACTTAGGCGGAATGTCTTCATACAGGGCAAGCTGGCCTGCGTTAACAATCCCCATCGTCATACCTTGCTTGATCGCGTGATACAAGAAAACAGCATGAATGGCTTCACGTACCGGGTTATTACCACGGAATGAGAAAGAAACGTTCGACACCCCTCCCGACACTTTGGCATAAGGCAGTTCACGAGTGATATCGCCTGTGGCTTCGATAAAGTCCAAAGCGTAACGATTATGTTCTTCAATCCCGGTCGCGATAGCAAAAATGTTAGGATCGAAAATAATGTCTTCTGGTGGAAAGCCGACTTCGTCCACTAAGATGTGATACGAACGACGGCAAATCTCAATTTTACGTGCGCGGGTGTCCGCTTGTCCGACTTCGTCAAATGCCATGACGATCACCGCAGCCCCATATTTCATTAGCTTACGAGCTTGCTCACGGAACTTATCTTCGCCCTCTTTCATACTGATAGAGTTAACGACGCCTTTGCCTTGAATCCATTTCAAGCCAGCTTCAAGGATTTCCCACTTAGAGGAATCCAGCATGATAGGCACCCGTGATATATCAGGTTCAGACGCAATAAGCTTAAGAAATCGTTCCATCGCTGCTTGCGAGTCCAGCATGCCTTCATCCATGTTGATGTCGATGATCTGTGCACCGTTTTCAACTTGTTGGCGAGCCACATCCAAAGCGGTATCAAAATCGCCCTCTTTAATAAGACGTTTAAACATCGCTGAGCCTGTTACGTTGGTTCGCTCTCCAACGTTAACAAACAAGCTATTGCCGTCAATGTTAAAAGGTTCAAGACCAGACAACCGACAGGCTTTTTCAATTTCAGGAATAATGCGAGGCGTCGCATTGGCAAAGGCTTTAGCAAAAGTGGCAATGTGCTCTGGTGACGTTCCGCAACAACCACCAATGATGTTCAAAAAGCCCGAGTCCACCCAACCTTGAATCTCTTCTAACATTTCTTCTGGCGACTCATCGTACTCACCAAATGCATTAGGTAAACCGGCATTAGGGTGAGCTGAAACGTGTGTGTCGGCAATACGTGAGAGCTCTTCAATGTATTGACGTAATTCTTTTGGCCCCAGAGCACAGTTTAAACCCACTGAAATAGGCTTAGCGTGAGAAATCGAATTCCAGAACGCCTCGGTTGTTTGACCGGATAAGGTACGACCAGAAGCATCCGTAATGGTGCCTGATATCATGATTGGATAACGAACACCATTTTTTTCAAAATAATCCAATACTGCGTAAATAGCCGCTTTGGCATTCAGTGTATCAAAAATGGTTTCGATCAAGATGATGTCCACACCACCTTTAATCAAACCATCTACAGCAGTGGTATATGCCGCAACCAGCTCATCAAAATGCACGTTGCGAAAACCTGGATCGTTGACATCTGGTGAAATAGTACAGGTGCGGCTCGTTGGTCCGACTGCCCCCGCCACAAAACGTGGTTTACTGGGATTTTGTTGCGTAAATTCATCTGCGGCTTCGCGAGCTAAACGAGCCGATTCAAAATTTAATTCATAGCTCAAGTCTTCCATGTGGTAATCCAGCATGGAAATATGGTTAGCATTGAACGTGTTGGTTTCAATAATATCAGCACCAGCTGCAAGATAGCTGGAATAAATGTCTTTAATAATCTTTGGTTGAGTCAAAGAAAGTAGATCGTTGTTGCCTTTTAAATCGCTGTTCCAATCCGCAAAACGTTCGCCGCGATAATCTTGTTCTTCTAATTTATAGCCTTGAATCATGGTGCCCATGGCGCCATCTAGAATCAAAACATTTTCAGCTAATCGTTTCTCAATAATAGAATACGAATCGGACTTTACCACGCTCACCACCTCAAAAAAGAATATGCGAAGGTACTATACCGAAAAGTCATGCTTTTCGCGTTGAAAAAAAGTAATGCGGAATTGAATGATACGAGGGATAGAATGGCAGAGCCGATATTACATATCGACTCTACCATCACCTAGAGACAAAAGACTTAAGAATTCAGCTCTTGGTTGTTTTTTGCTTTATTGATACGACCAATCAGGAAGCCGCCTAGCAAGGCAAGTAAAATAGCACCCACCCAATAACCGTACTTTTCAAACCAGTTAGTGTTGATCAAAGATAAAGTTTCATTACCTCGGTAAACCTGCTTCTGAATCGTCTGATCTTGGAAATTAATTTGCTGCGTCACAAATAAGTTCAATTGCGCATCAGGTTTTTCGTTCAAACCCGCTACACGCCAGCGCCATTGCAAACGACCATCTTGAACCACGGCCGTAGCTATCCGATCACTTACCATCTGAATATCGCTGTCTGTGACGAGTTCAGCTTGATAGCTCTGGCCAGAAAGTGAAGGTTGAACTTCTGCCGACACCAAAATTTCAAAGTTATTGTGCAAAGAAACTTCATTTGGCAATTGCCATTGAACATTTCGCAATGTTGAACTCATTTGCAGCTGCAAAGCATCTATCGCAGCGGCAATTGAAATGCTGCCGTTTTCTTTAGCCTCTAGTGCTTGCTGCGTACTGACTAAACGAGCAGACAACGCCTCAAGCTCAGCTTGACTTGTAGCAAGCGCAGCACTGGCTGCATTCAATTGCTCTGTCAGTAACGCATTATTCTGTAAGGCTTGGGCCAATTTTTCATCCAATGCCTTCCAGCGAGCCGCATAATCAGCGCCTTCGTCTAGGGCGGATTCCAGCCTCAATACATCATTTTTGTACTCATCAATGAGCGCCTTTTGTGCCGCCATTTGCTTTCTTAAATCGGCAAGTTCTACGCGCATCTGAGCATTTTCACGCTCGTAGCTCGCGTTGTCATCTGTCATCAACGCCGTCTGCGCGTCTACTGATGGCAACGCCTCGACTGAGTCTTCACCGCTTAAAGCGCGAATTTTATCCCACAAAACTTGATGCTGAGCTCTTGCATCTGATAACGCGCCTCCCAACATCAAGTTTTCTTTTTTCAACGCACTGAGTCTTTGTTGATTCAGTTGATTATCTGCTTCCAAATTCGCGTATTTCTTTTGCAATTCAGTGTTATCACTCAGTAACGCCAGATAACTTTGCTTAAAGTCATCTTGTGACGTCGGCATATTTTCTAAACTAGACACTTGATTCTTGAGTGATGTGTTCTCATTTTCCAACTGACTGATTCGGCGAACCAATAAATCATTATCCAATTTTAAGGCCGCATAACGAGACTCTAAAGACTGGCGTAATTTTTTCTGTTCCTCTAAAGCCAACAAGTTTTCGGCATTGTTCGCTGACTTTTGTAAAGCCGCTATTCTGGCGTCTTTTTCATCTAAGGCTTTATTGAGCGCAAACAACTGTGTTTTGTTCACCGCCAACTGCTGCTGAAGCGAATCAATAAGAGAAAGCTTAGAGTCTAATACTCGTTCCAACTCAATCTCTTTTGGGCTAACGGCAGTGCTCTGTAATGGCAATTCAATCTGATTATTAGCAGATTCAACAATACCGTCGGTTTGCTGGCGTGACGTTGTGCTACAAGCAGACACCAGCAGGCCCAAAGTGATTGGAATCAAAATCGTCGTACGTGCTTTCATTTTTCACTCCTTAAATAAAATCAAGGTCGACAATAGGTTAACACTCTTATGCCAGATTTACGTACAGAATGCAAAGAACAGGTAAAGAACTTTGAATTAAGATCTAAAAAAACCCTTACAGTAAAAGCCATAAGGGTTTTTGATTGCTTTTCATACAAAAGCAAAAACATTCAACGAAAGGCGACAAAGACTGATGCCATTAAGCCAAGCTTTTAGAAACAACCTCATAAACGTCTTTTGACAAATCTTCGGCCAAAATACGCTCAAGCTCTACTTTCATTTTTACACTTAATTCAGGCTGCAATTTTTTCCATCGAGTCAAGGGTGTACAAAGTCTAGAAGCAATTTGTGGATTGCGCTTATTCAACACGATAATTTGATCAGCAAGGAACTGATAGCCACTGCCATCCGCCTTATGGAAACCTGAAACACTTTGACCAAAGCCGCCTAACACAGAACGCACTTTATTTGGATTTTTCAAGTCAAAAGCTGGGTGATCCATCAAACCTTTAACGGTCATCAATGCATTCTCTTGTTCTTGACTCGCGCTTAACATTAACCATTTATTCACAACCAAGGGTTCCGCTTTCCATTGCTCATAAAAAGCGGCCAATAGCTCAGTGGCCTTACTGTGTTGCGAATGAACAGCAATAGACAAGGCCGCAAATTGATCTGTCATGTTATTGGCCGTTTGGAATTGATTAACAACTTCTTGCTGAGCAAGCTCACTGCCTGTTTCCACCCAGTAGGACAAAGCGATATTTTTAAGCGAGCGGTGAGCAATGTCTTGTGCGCTGGCTTGATATGGGCCTTGTATTCTGTGCTCTCGATACACTTTTTCAAAGTCAGCGGCCAAGGCATTCGCCAATTGCGCTTTTAGATATTCGCGCGCTTGCTTGATGGCTGCTGGATAAATCGGATTGGCTAATTCAGATAAATACGCCTGACTTGGCAAAGCAAGAATTAACGCCACCATAGCGGGATCCAAAGATTCATCATCCAGCAAGGCTTTAAAGCCATGTACCAGTTGAGATTCAATGGACAATGCCTTTCCTTCAATAGCTTGATTGATTAACGCGGTCAGTTCATTCACAGCTAACTGCTGCGATGCACTCCAACGATTAAAACCATCAGAATCCGATGACATCAATAGCAATAGATCACTAGTAGAATAGTCATAGCGCAATTTCACTGGAGCAGAAAAACCGCGCAACAAAGAAGGCACTGGCTTCTTAGACAAACCAGTAAAAACAAATTCCTGCTCGCTTGATGTAAGGTGAAGAACATGGTCCTCTGCTTTAACACCATCAACCTCAGCGGATAAAGCCACACCTTGCTCATCCAGTAAGCCAACACGTACAGGAATGTGTAATGGTAATTTGGTCGGTTGACCTGGTGTTGCAGGAGTCTCTTGCTGCATGGTCAGTCGGTAGGTTCCGGTTGACTCATCAAAATGATCCGTCACTTTTACGATTGGCGTACCAGCCTGTGAATACCAACGCTTGAATTGCGAAAGATCAACCCCAGAAGCATCTTGCATCGCTGCTACAAAATCATCACAAGTAACCGCTTGACCATCATGACGCTCAAAGTACAAATCAGAGCCTGCACGAAACTTCTCAGCCCCGAGCAATGTATGAATCATACGAACAATTTCTGCGCCTTTTTCATACACGGTAAGGGTATAAAAATTTGAGATTTCAATAAAAGAAGCGGGACGCACTGGATGCGCCATTGGTCCAGCGTCTTCGGCAAATTGCGCGGTTTTTAAGAAAGAAACATCTTCGACACGCTTTACGGTTTCTGAATGCATATCAGCGGAAAAGCTTTGGTCGCGAAAAACAGTAAAACCTTCTTTTAAGCTAAGCTGGAACCAATCACGGCAAGTGACACGGTTACCAGACCAATTATGGAAATATTCATGCGCCACAATCGCTTCTACTCGCAAGTAGGTATCGTCGGTTGTGGTTTCTGGGCTAGCAAGCAAACAAGAGGAGTTGAAAATATTCAGTCCTTTGTTTTCCATCGCGCCCATGTTGAAATCGTCTACAGCAACGATCATAAAAATATCAAGATCGTATTCACGACCGTAGGTTTCTTCATCCCAACGCATTGAGCGCTTAAGCGCTTCCATTGCATAGTCTACTTTATCGATATTGTGGGACTCAGTGAAAATTTGCAGCTTAATATCACGATTACTTTGGGTTGTGAAAACATCATTCTTAACCGCCAAGTCCCCTGCAACCAAGGCAAAAAGGTACGCCGGCTTAGGGAATGGGTCGTGCCAAACCACAACCGTTTTGCCTTCGTCTGTTTTACCACGCTCTATTTCGTTGCCATTTGACAACATAACCGGATAGCGAGATTCATCGGCAATAATAGTCGTTGTAAACACAGACATCACATCAGGACGATCTAGGTAATAGGTAATATGGCGAAAACCTTCGGCTTCGCACTGAGTACAAAACATAGAGGACGAGCGATATAGACCTTCAAGACGCGTGTTGTTTTGTGGTTCAATCAAGGTTTCACAGGTCAACACAAACTCATCAGCGGTCGCCGTAATGATCAGTTTGTCTTCGCTGATACGGTATTCTTCAGAAGGCAGTGGATAACCATCCATTGCCACAGCAACCAGCTTAACATCCTCACCGCCATCTAAAATCAAAGGGGATGTGGATTTTCCAGAGGCAGGATTGCGGCGCATATGCAAGCGCGAAGTCACAATGGTAACAGCTTCATCGAGTTCAAAAGTCAGCTCTGTTTTATCAATCAAAAAAGGAGGAACTTTATAGTCTTTTAAATAAATCGCCGATGGTTGACTCTCTTTCATGTACTCTACTCCTAAAAATTCAATGTCGCTTGATAACCTGTGTACTTACGAATATTGATAACACCAGTATCTAGCATCCAATATTGACCTTTAATCCCCATCAAAGTGCCTTCAATCAGGGGGGTCTTCTCAGCATTAAGGCTGGTTATTTTGGTGGGGTATTCTAAAACGGGGTAAACAAATTCATGAGTTTCGTTTTCGTCTGACAAATCGATGATGGACTGCAAACCAAACTCATGCTGAAGAGCATCAAGACCTTCATAGAGCAGCCCAATTAAACGCTCTTGTTCACACTCAAGATCAAGATCTCCTCCTCTACCTTTCAACATATTGCGCCAATTGGTTTTATCTGCCACCTGCGTTTTAAACAAAGTTTCAACTAAACCCGACATTCGACGATTTTGGACACGAAACAAAGCTCTTGCTTGAGTCGCCCCTTGATCTATCCAGCGCGTTGGTAACTGATCACCACGGGTAATACCAACTTTTAATGCAGACGAGTTAGCCAAATAAACATAGTGATTTTGCATACAATGCCGTTCGGCCCATTCAGGCTCTCGGCATGTCCCCAAGTGAAAATGGCATTTTTCAGGACTCATAATGCAAGTATCGCAGGCAGCCAATTTGCGAAAGCAATTAAAACAATACCCTTGACTAAACGATTTACGGGTATTTTTTCCACAATGGATGCAGTGGATTATGCTATCAATGTGCAAAGAAACTTTGTTTCCTAACAAGCTATTTATCGAGACACGCTCAGAACCTAGATTCAGATAATAGTAGATTTCCTCATTCAAAACCTCCGCAGACATTTTTCTGAGATTGCCATGCAACATTAAACTTGCCCCTCAGGGCCATCGCCAATCCATTTGATGGTATCTTGCTCTTTAGCGGGGTCTTTTTTACCAATACTTTTGTGACCAGTGGTGTCGATGTACCCCACACGATCTTTCTCTTCTTTGTTACTGTAATCGTATGTGATAACCGCTTGTAAGCACAATTCTGTTTGCTCGGGGGTCAATTTCACGCCATTTGGCCACTTTCCAAGCTCTACTGCTTGCTTTAGTCTGACATAAACTTCAGGCGACATATTGTCGATCATTTCTTTAAAATTCATTTTCTCTCCCTACCTTTAGGCAGGCTGCTATTAAATATAAAGTGAAATACACATCAATTATAACGGTGCTTGGTTGCTAACCAGTATACAAGACCCAATGCTAATCCAGACAGCAAACCAATGCTGTGAGCGGTGTTAGCAATACTGCCAAGCCCTATCATTTCAGGGAATGGCGTATAACCTACCCCTAACCAAACCACAAAAAACACCATCAACTGTTTACTAATAATGACTGGCCAATGCTTGTTGAGCAGAGGCAAGAGCCAAGCAAAACCAATCAAGCCATATACCACACCAGACAAACCGCCAAATAAAGGGTATTCACTTATCTGGTATTGCAAAACGTTACTTAGTATAGCAATGATGGCAACGCCGATACTCCAAACAATCGAGCCTAAAATGCGCTCTAATTTCCCACCAATATCCCATACCCATAGGGTGTTAAAAACAATGTGCAGCACACTAAAATGCAACAATGCTGGCGAGAAAAGTCGCCAATATTCACCATCGGCAAGGACATTGGCTAACGTAGAGAAATAAATGCGGCCATCCATAATGTGAATTGAACTAATGGTAAAGTAACTGACGGCCTTGATGTCTGCACCAAGTTGAGTGATCACGGCCACCAGCAAGGTTAACAACAATAAGATTGTCGTCACTGGAGACCGTTTGAGCTGATTAGAGATTCCGCCCGTTGTAACCCTTCTCACTTCAGCCGCAGGTTGAGTTTGCTGCAACAGAGAAGGATCCTCTTTCCAAATATTGATTAATTGCTCAACAATAGAGAGCTGCCCTGGATCCAGTATCCACAACTCATCATAACCTTGTGCTGAAACAATTTGATGAGCTACTTTATGTTGCCACAAAGCTTTGGTTAACCCTGTAGGGTCTTCTGTTTCTTCGAACCGATAGACTAAATACATGGAGCCCCTAAAAAGGATATTTTCATTAGATAATAAAAACCTACAAAAAACCCAATTTGACTTTACGGTCGATAACTGGATTGCCAGCCTAGCTTGTCACGGCACACGTTATAAAAATCGTGATTTTTAGGATGTATCAAACGTATACCACCGGTTTTCTTGGTAATGTGAATTTCATCACCTGGGGCCGCGGTAATATTGAGTTGACCATCGCAACTCACACTTGGGTAGGTTAAGTTCGATTCACATACCACAATCCGAATTCGCGCATTCGCATCAATGACGATAGGTCGATTACTCAAAGTATGTGGGTGCATTGGTACCAAAACCAAAGCATCTAATTTTGGAAGCATAATGGGACCACCTGCAGACAGTGCATACGCAGTCGAACCGGTCGGCGTCGCAACAATGAGACCATCGGATTTTTGATTCATCACAAATTGATCGTCGATAAACAAATCAAAACGGATCATTCGAGCGGATTTACCTGGATGAAGAACTAAATCGTTCAACGCAATGCCTTCACCGCTAGGGCGATTCTGGCGTTTGATCTTAGCTTCTATCATAAAGCGCTTTTCTTCTAGGTATTCACCACGAAAAATAGGGTCTAACTCTTCTCGTAAGTTATGAGGTGAAATATCCGTTAAAAAACCCAATGTCCCTCGGTTGATGCCTAAAACGGGGATATCGTAATTGCATATTGCTCTGGCCGCTCCTAGGAAACTACCGTCTCCCCCGACTACCATCACCATATCACAGTGATCGCCTAATTCTTTTAGAGCCGATGAGGCGACTTTCACACCCGGCATCATGGTCGCCAGCTGGTCTTCAAGCACTGGCGCTATGTCTTTTTCTTGAAGATACTCCATCAGCTTCTTAACCGTATCAAGAATCTGAGGCTTGTCTAACCGAGCAATAATACCAACACGTCTAAAAAGACTCATGTGTCATTCTCTTCCCGTCTATCAATGCAAACAAATCAACCCACTCAGTGTTTATAACGGTTTTTATTTTTCATGTGGGTCTACATAAGTTGAGCAACTTTAACATGAAGACACTGACTATCGCCATCTCGTTAGGAATGCACATACGGATTAGTCTGATTTGAATAGCCTCGCCAGCCCTGCAAACCTCCCGTGTGAATAAATAATGTACGACGATACGGCCATGTACAGCTATCCATTGCTTTTATAATGGCGAACATGCTTTTGCAGGTATAAACGGGATCGAGAGGACTATTAGGATTAGCCACTGCAAATGCCCGCATAAAATCAATTAATGCAGGACTGTGCTTTGCATACCCACCTTCGTGGCAATCGAAATGGAAGAACAGTTTTGCATCAAGCTGTTTTTGGCCCATCGACTCTGATGATAGCTCTTCAGCCAAACCTAAGATTACATCTCGTTGAGCGGGCTCACCCTTTAATGCACTGAATACATGTAGATCAGGTGTGTTGAGATTAGACAGCAACCCTGCCGCTGTTGTCCCCGTTCCAGAGGAGACAACCCATGCATCATATCCATTATCAAGCGCACCGATGTCATTTGCCCAATCACGGCATCCCATTGCCCCAAGACCCCCACCACCGCCTTCTGGAATCCAATAAACATCACCGAAGTGATGGTTTATCTCCATGACCAATGGTGAATTCATAGCAAGACGATAATCCGAACGAGAAGAAGGCCATAATTCAACACCATCGTCGGCCATATCTTTTAAAGACGGAGTTAATTGAGGCTGTAATTCCCCACGAACAACTGCTACGGCTTTGTAGGGTAAAGGTTTGAGCGTTTTTCCAAAAGCATGGAGATGGTTTGAGAATGGTCCTCCAAAAGTGGCAATCACCGAGGCGTTTTGCTGCTCAGCGGTTTTGAGATGATGTTGCAATTTATGCCATTTATTGCCTGGTGCGTTAGGATGCTCCAGATCACCGCGATACATGTCGATTTGATATTGATCACGAGAGGATTGCTGACAATATGCGGGTAAAATAATAGGCTGAATGAATGACACAAATGGATCCAGTTACATAAATGATTACGGCTTAATGATAACACGAGATATTTGGATGATTGAGTACAATTAAACACGTTTCTTAATCTACAAATTTCACTCTAAAGCCTGTTTCTTTGTTAAAATCTGCGCACTCATCATTTGTGGAGATGAAACATGATTCCAAAGCTTTCTGAAGTCTCAACTATTCAGGCCAAATACCTTTCTTTTATTGAACGCCTGAAAGCTTCAGGATTCTCAGGAGACACCTATCCTGATTACGCCAACCGTGTTGTACTTTCAACCGATAACTCTATTTATCAAGTGTTGCCTCAAGGGGTTCTATTCCCAAAGAATATTCAAGATATTCAACTGTTGGTTCAACTGTCGAATCAGGACGAATTTAATGACATAGTGCTAAGCCCCAGAGGCGGCGGCACTGGCACTAATGGGCAGTCATTAACAGATGGATTAGTCATTGATCTGTCCAAACACATGAATAAGATTTTAGAGATTAATGTCGAAGAAGGCTGGGCTCGAGTCGAAGCGGGGGTGGTAAAAGATCAACTTAACAAAGCCATTCACCCTCATGGTCTATTCTTTGCTCCAGAACTTTCCACCAGCAATCGAGCCACCATTGGTGGCATGGTTAATACCGATGCCAGCGGACAAGGTTCGGTCATGTACGGAAAAACACGCGATCACGTGCTTTCCCTCAAAACCGTCTTATTAGATGGCTATCTACTTGAATCAGCACCTATTGATGACAAAACGTTGGCAGAAATACAAGGTGGAAATGATTACTCTGCCCATGCTCATCGTATAGTCGACAGCATTCAAAAAAATAAAGCCCAACAAATCAAAGAGACCTTTCCTGCCCTTAATCGATGCTTGACTGGTTACGATTTGGCCCACATCCGTACCGATGATGGGCGATTCAATATGAACTCGGTGCTCTGCGGCTCAGAAGGCACATTAGGGTTTATTGTTGAAATCAAAGTAAACCTCCTCCCCATTCCGACCTACGCAGCTTTAGTCAATATTCGCTACGATAGTTTTGAGGGCTCACTACGCCATGCCCGTGAGTTGCTCGATACCAAGCCAACGTCGATCGAAACAGTGGATTCGACCGTTCTCGGGCTTGCAAAAGGCGATATTATTTGGCATTCAGTTGCCGAGTTTTTTCCTGCAAACGCGGGAGAAGACATTCAAGGCATCAATCTTGTCGAATACACGGGCAACGATGAAAAAGAGGTTGCCGATAAAATTAAAATCCTCACGGATAAACTGGATGATTTAGCCAAACAAGGCGACAGCAGTGCCTTGGGCTATACCGTAGCCATGGGGCATGACAGTGTTAATAAACTTTGGGCTATGCGTAAAAAATCCGTTGGCTTGTTAGGCAACGCCAAGGGCGAAAAGCGTCCTATTCCTTTCGTTGAAGATACCGCTGTGCCACCCGAGCACCTCGCCGACTTCATAATGGAGTTTCGTGACGTATTAGACAGCTACAAAGTACAGTATGGTATGTTTGGACATGTGGATGCGGGCGTATTGCATGTTCGTCCCGCGCTTGATCTTAAAGAAAAATCGCAAGTGAAAAAGATCCGCGCCATCACGGACAAGGTGGTTGCTCTCACGCAAAAATACAATGGATTATTATGGGGTGAGCATGGTAAAGGCGTTCGCTCTGAATACGCACCTGCGTTTTTTGGGGAGCTTTATCCAAGCATTCAACAGGTAAAAGGCGCTTTCGACCCAAGAAATCAATTAAACCCTGGCAAAATAGCCACGCCCTTTGAGCTTGCTGCTAATTTATTAAAAATCGATGCTGTCCCGCTACGAGGTCAATTCGATCGTCAAATCCCCCTAAAAAACCGCGATCAGTTTCAGGAAGGTATGTATTGTAACGGCAATGGAGCCTGCTACAACTTTGACCCAAACGATGCCATGTGCCCTTCTTGGAAAGGCACAAGAGATCGTCGCCACTCACCAAAAGGACGTGCTTCATTAATGCGAGAATGGCTGCGCGGAATGAGCCAACAAGGTGTAGATACGGTTCAAGCCAGCAAAAACGCGAAAGATCGTCGTTTTTTATTCAGCTTCTTACCAAGACTGAAAAACACCTTGGCAAAACGTCGTGGGGATTATGACTTTTCTAACGAGGTCCATGAATCCATGATGGGGTGTCTGGCTTGTAAATCTTGTGTAGGACAGTGCCCAATCAAAGTCGATGTTCCAGAATTTAGAGCAAAGTTCTTAGAGCTTTATTACAGCCGCTACTTGCGACCGGTCAAAGATTATCTGATTGGTTCATTAGAGTTTGTGATACCAATGATGGCGATCTTTCCGCAACCTTATAATTGGTTAGTTAGCCGCAGTTGGGTAAATCATTTCAGCAGCAAGTACATTGGTTTGTCAGATAATCCTAAACTGAGCAAGCTCAATCTAAAAAAAGAAATGTCGCGACGTGGCATTCGTCTGGCCACGCCACTCTCTATTGAATCCTTAAGTCCAAGAGACCGCTCTCGTGCTGTCATTGTCGTACAAGATGCGTTTACCAGCTATTTTGAAACCGAGCTGGTGCTGGACACCATGGAAACCCTAAGCCGACTCGGCTTCCAAGCGTACCTAGCCCCATACATGCCCAATGGCAAACCCTTGCACGTACATGGCTTCATGAAAGCATTTCATCGTACCGCGCGTAAAAACTTAGATATGCTCCAAAGCCTAGCCTTCTATGGTTTGCCTTTTATTGGCATTGACCCTTCAATGACGCTAACTTATCGGGCGGAATACGCTAAAGCGTTTGGTGATACTCGGCAAATCCCAAACATCCAGTTAATGCAGGAGTGGCTAATGAAAAAAAGCGACCACCTGATCAAACAACCTTTGGTGTGCGATAACACGACTTATCACCTAATGACCCACTGCACCGAAAAAACCAATGCGGCAGCGTCCATTCAAGATTGGCAAAAAATTTACCGCATTTTAGGACTTGAGCTAAATGTGGAAAATGTAGGTTGTTGTGGTATGGCGGGGACCTATGGTCATGAAACCACTCACAAAGAAACCTCGAAAACCATTTACGATTTATCCTGGAAAGAAAAAGTAACCGACCCTGGTTTACTCGGAAAACTCGTGGCAACGGGTTACTCTTGCAGAAGCCAAGCAAAACGTTTTGACGATGTTGAAATACCGCATCCTGTGCAAGCGCTTTTGAAACACCTAAGAGACGCAACGGTGAGCAAATAGTCAAAATTAATGACCTTCTAAGGCTCGGGTTTCCGAGCCTTATTGTTTATAACGCGATTTTCATTTTAAAAGGGACAACATGAGTCACCAACACTTACTGCATGACAGCGCCGACGAGCTTGGCCCTATTCGTATTTTTGACGATGGCCAGTACCGCATACTGTCATTTGCTGAAGGTGATGAGCAAAGCCGTATTCGTCTTTCTACGCCACATATTTTACAGCATGAATATACCCAAGCGATGATGTTGCCACTCTTATTCTGCGACCCCAAACGCGTCTGTATATTGGGACTGGGGGGTGGAACCTTACTGAATGCGCTTTATCATACCGTGCCCGCGATTCACATTACTGCAGTTGAGTTGCGCCAAGAAGTCATAGATGCGGCCGAGATGTATTTTAAACTCCCCAGAGGCAAACGCATTAACCTAGAAGTGGCTAACGCCATTGATTACATAGCGGATGGCCTGCCAAAAAAAGTCGATGTATTAATGACCGATCTCTATAACACCGAAGGAATGGATCGTGCCGTCCTCCAAACAAGCTTCATTGAAAATTGTGCGAAGAACATCAAAGAAGATGGCTGGTTAGCGTTAAATTGCTGGATCGATCAAAAAAACAACCACGAATTAACCGCCATCATCAAGCAGCATTTTAATGACGTTCGAGCACTGGATACTGGCAGCGGCAACTGGGTTATTATTGCAGGTAAAAGAGTCGACAGCAGTAACGCAAAGGAGCTCAAAGCCACTGCACAAAGGCTCAGCGATAAAATGGGCTTTCAATTGACCAAATGGTTGTCTAGGTTATCGGAAATTTAACCCAGCGGCTTCTGAGATCAAACAAAAACGCCGCTTATCTTTTTATAAGAATAAGCGGCGTTTTCTTCTCTTTCAAACAGAGTAACGTGTTTGGCTAGCTACCAAGTACACTATCCACCAAAGCTTTTGCTTCATTTTCAAGCTCAGCAAGGTGGTCTTCTGATATAAAGCTCTCTAGATAAATTTTATAAACGTTTTCCGTACCTGACGGTCTAGCAGCAAACCAACCATTCTCAGTAGACACTTTCAGTCCACCAATGGCAGCACCATTGCCAGGTGCATGCGTCAACACTGAAACAATGGCCTCACCCGCCAATTCGGTTTGGGTGACATTCTTTACATCTAACGCACCAAGTAATGCTTTTTGTGCGGTAGTGGCTGCAACATCAATACGCTTATAGAAGGGTTTACCATATTTGGCCACTTGTATTTCGTAGAGTGTTTGCGGGTCTTTCCCGGTAATTGCCAAAATTTCAGCGGCCAGCAAAGCCATAATGAAACCGTCTTTATCGGTGGTCCAGACGGTCGCATCTTTACGAAGAAAGGATGCTCCAGCGCTTTCTTCTCCGCCAAAGGCCATGGTGCCATCAAACATACCATCGACATACCATTTGAAACCAACAGGGACTTCACAAAGTTGGCGTTCTAATCCATTTACCACACGATCAATCATGCCACTGGAAACAAGTGTTTTACCAAACTGAATGTCTTGAGGCCATTGCTTTCTGTGTTGCGATAAATATTCAATCGCCACCGCTAAATAGGCATTGGGATTCATCAGACCAAAACCCGCACACACAATTCCGTGACGGTCATAATCCGGATCATTCCCTACCGCAATATCAAACTCATCTTTGAGTTTTAACAAGCCCTGCATGGAATAAGCCGAAGAGCAGTCCATCCTAATACGGCCGTCTTTATCGCGTGGCACAAATCGAAAAGTTGGATCGACTTCTTTATTGACAACCGTGATATCCAATCCGTATTTTTTTGCAATGGGCTGCCAATAGTGAATGCCTGAGCCGCCCATCGGATCCACCCCTATACGAATTTTTTTGTCCGCGATGGCCTTCATGTCAATGACATTTTCAAGATCATCAACATAATGACTAATATAATCAAAAGGCTCTATCAGGCCACTGACCTCCACCTCTTCTAACGAGAAACGCTTTACACCCTCTAAATTCGCCTCTAAAAGCGCATTCGCTCTCTTGGCGACCCAATCGGTAATATCTTTATCAGCTGGGCCGCCTTTACTAGAATTGTACTTAATACCGCCATCTTCTGGAGGATTATGAGACGGCGTAATAACAATGCCATCACTGATGTCAGACTGGGTCTTATTGTGTGTTAACACGGCATGAGAAATAACCGGTGTAGGGGTATAGCCGCCATTTAATTGAGTACGAACACGAACACCATTCGCAGTGAGCACACTCACCGTTGTTTGAAAAGCTGCTTCGGACAAAGCATGAGTGTCTTTGCCTAAGTATAAAGGCCCAAACACATTGTTAGCGTGTCTATATTCGGCAATCGCTTGTGTAATGGCGAGAATATGATATTCGTTAAAACTGGTTAATAAGGCACTTCCACGATGACCTGATGTACCGAAACTGACTCGCTCATCTGGATGAGTTGTCACTCGGGGCTTTTTCAAATAATAAGCCGACATAAGTTCAGGAAGATTGACCAGTAAATCGTGAGAAGCAAGCTGCCCTGCTTGAGGATGAATTGCCATATTTAAGATGCCCTATTGAGTCATGGAAACCAGTGCAATTAGTCTCTCTTATAATCACATCTGTTTCAATGACTTAACGAGGGTATTACTTAACTTAGACAATTTACCCCAACATTGAAAAGAATCTGCAATCCGGTGCGATCATCAGCGCTTACGAAGAATCAAGCTGCCGATTGAATAGCCAGCTCCAAACGAACAAATCACACCAATGTCGCCAACCACTAAATCCTCGTGATATTTTGCAAAAGCAATGATAGAACCTGCTGAGGCGGTGTTCGCGTATTCATCTAATACCACTGGCGCTTCTTCAAGCGTTGCATCACGCCCCAATAGACGCTTGCTGATCAACAAATTCATATTGATATTCGCTTGATGCAACCACCAGCGCTTCAACTGAGACACCTGAATGCCTTGACTCTTTAAATGGCTTTCAATGTGATCGGCCGCCATTGGACAAACCTCTTTGAACACTTTGCGCCCATTTTGATGAAACAACTTGTCTGCACCATAAGGATCTTCGTCAGTAACACGAGTCGTATAGCCAAAATTAGAACGTATATTATTCGAAAAGGACGTAATGCACTTGGTACTTAGTACATCAAAAGAATGAGCTGATTGACAGGTTTCACTGCTTTCCACCACAACGGCGGTCGCCACATCCCCAAAGATAAAGTGCGAATCTCGGTCCATATAGTTAACTTGTGGGGAGGTCAGTTCAGGGTTAATAACCAACACGCCTTTTGCCGTTCCCGCTTTAACAGCATCCACGGCTCTTTGCAGACCAAATGTCGCCGCTGAACACGCCACCAACATATCAAAACCAAAACCGTCTATGCCTAATGCCGACTGCACTTCAATGGCAATAGCAGGGTATGATCGCTGCGTATAAGCACAAGAAACGATAACCATATCAATATCAGCCGCTGTCTTATTGGCAGCCTGCAAGGCTTTCTTCGCCGCCGATACGGCCATTTCAGCTTGGTGAGAGAGTTGATCATCATGACGAATATCCAGCACAGGACGCATCCGCTTAATGTCTAAAGCTCCCTCTTTCGCGTAAATATAACGACTTTTGATTCCAGACGCCTTTTCAATAAAGGCGGCACTCGATAACGGCTTTGCCTCAATTTCTGCATTTTCAATTTGTTGAGCATGATCAATATTAAACTGCTCAGCCCACGCATTGTAGCTCGCGACAAGCTCTTCATTACTAATAGAATGTAGGGGTGTCCACAGACCAACCCCACTAATAACGGCGGAATGATTCATTTCGTATCCTTTTTCTTATTGTTAGCAAGAGTATAGAAGAGATTGTGAATGACATTTTGACGACAGTCTACAAATTGTAATATCAATCACAGCCTATTATGCAAAATACGGATAGTAGACTGAATTCACAACATGGCATTATCAACAAAATTCTCTCATACTGTTTACCAATGATTGATCTAATAGAAGAAACGCGTTTTTATGCGATACATAGAGCGCTGTAATAAAACCATATTAAGCGGACTGTTATGACCAATAATAATGCATTAATTTTATCTGGTGGTGGTGCGCGTGCGGCTTATCAAGTCGGTGTGCTCTCAGCCATGGGAAAGATGCTACCAAAGCATACTTCCCTGCCTTTCTCCATATTATGTGGCACGTCGGCTGGTGCGTTAAATGCAACCATGCTGGCGTCTTACGCAGACAATTTTTCTAAAGCGGTTTCCACCCTTGCATTCGTTTGGCGCCATTTAACACCCGATCAAATTTATAGCGTCGGACGCTGGCCTGTGACAACCTCCCTTGCAAAAACACTGCTATCCCTGTTTCACCTACAGAACAGTGAAACCGCTACTGCCCTTATGGATAATACGCCATTAAAAGAGCTGCTGAGCAACCATCTAGACTTTTCTCGAATAAACACTGCCATAGATAAACAACAACTCAAAGCGCTTGCTATTACAGCGATGAGCTACAGCACTGGCGAGTCGACAACTTTCTTCCAAGGGCAGCCTGACATGCCAGGCTGGCAAGAAAAACGACGTAAAGGTGTCATCGCAACCTTAGGAGTGGATCACTTATTGGCGTCCAGTGCTATTCCTACCATTTTCCCTGCGCACAAAATTCAAAATCACTATTATGGTGACGGCGCTATTCGTCAGAAGTCAGCCATTTATCCCGCCCTAAAACTGGGCGCGACTAAGTTATTTATCATTGGGGTAAGTGGTAATCGCAGTGCTAAAAAGTGGGCCGCACCAGAGGAAGACATTGAATCAAGTGCGCCTAGTATGGCGCAAATACTAGGCCAACTATTAAACAGCGCCTTTATTGACAATCTAGAAGACGACATCAATCAGTTAGAGATAATGAACAGCCTTATTCGTGATTTACCCAAGGAAAAACAGGCTCTGCATCAAAACCTTCCAACGGAAACATTGATCATTTCGCCATCTGAAGAACTAAACACCATTGCGCATCACTACATCAAAACACTGCCCAAGAATGTTCGCATTTTGTTAAAAGCAGCAGGAGGATCAACATCAGAGAAAATTAGCTCTGCGGCGAGTTATTTGCTTTTCACACCGCAGTATTGTCGAGCCTTGATGGATTTAGGGTATCAGGATGCTATGTGGGAAAAAGATAAGATTATGGCTTTTTTTAAAAATTAGACTTAAATAGTAACGTGCCTTTTAGCCGATATGGCGTCGCTTGCCACAATCCATGAGGCGAGCCGCTGCATATTTTTAGTGCCCAAAGAACTGCACAGCTCGATCTGACCTTCTGGTTGAGAGGATACAGGATACAAAGCGTGCATTGCCTCCGGATAAGTCGCTTCTAAACGTCTAATAAGCTGAGCGGTAACCCCTTCACTTGGCTCAATAATTTCGCAGTCAGTACCTAAAGCCTGAACAAACAAATGCTTCACCAAGGGATAGTGAGTACAAGCCAAGACCAATGTGTCAATGTTATGCGCTAACATATCTTGGCTTAAATGCTTAATCGTTTGTTTGATTTTGTCTTCTGTTTCAGGCCAAGCGTCAATATCGTAAGCCAAGGTATCACTCGACATAATCGACACCTGACTGTCTGATTTCCAAAGACCAATAAGTTGGTTTAAACGTGGGCTTTGTGCCGTTACTGGCGTTCCTAACACGGCGACTTTACGTTGCTTACTAATACGAAAAGCAGGTTTTACCGCTGGCTCAACACCAATAATAGGCAAAGACGTACTCGCTCTTAATGCATCAATGGCCGCCACGGTCGCGGTGTTACAAGCCACTACGATCGCGGACACATTCTCATTTTCAAAAAAGCGGCCTATTTTTATCAATCTATCCTGCAATTGTGCGATGCTTTTACTACCATAGGGGGCGAAAGCATCATCCGCCAAATAGACCAAATCCAAATAAGGGTGTTTTTTGTGTATAGCGTTTAAGATAGTGACGCCCCCAGCACCCGAATCAATCACCCCAATCTTCAATTCAGTGTCTCCAAATTCGTAGCGTGATCAAGATGCATAAGCGAAGGCAATTGTACAGGTTCGCGCTCTAGATAGACGCCATATAAATCATAAACAGACTGTTTTATTTCTGCTTCCAACAGCAATAAAGAATCCGCTGTTTCGTCTTTATAATTGACTAATACCAACGCCTGCTTTTCGTAAACCCCAACCCCGTGAAATTGTTTGCCTTTCCAACCAGCTTGATCAATTAACCAACCTGCTGCCAACTTGAACCCATCCTCAAACCTGAATGAAACCAAGTTAGGAAAACGCGCCTTTAATACCTCATGCTGATCCTGGCTGACGATCGGGTTTTTGAAAAAACTCCCCGCATTTGCCAACGTTTTAGGATCAGGCAACTTTTCACTGCGCACCTGACAAACCATATCGAAGACGTTTTTAAGACTCGGTTGTACAGGCAATCGATCCGATAAGCCTCCATAAGTTAACAACAAGCGCCCCTGTTTTTTCAGGGATATCTCAACAGCGGTGATGAGCAACGTAGAAAGCCATTTACCTTTAAAATGGCTGTCACGATAGGCCAAACCACAGTCTCGTGCGTTCACCCAGTAAACATCCCCTGACAATCTATTGATAACTTGGACACGGGCTAATACGTCTTTTATTTCAACGCCATAGGCGCCAATATTTTGAACAGGAGCGGCCCCGACTGTGCCAGGAATAAGTGCCAGATTTTCAAGACCAAACCAGCCTTGATTGACTGTGAATTCGACAAGCTGATGCCAATTCTCACCAGCAGCAACGGTCAGGCTAATCAGATTACCACTATGCTCCCTGGCGTTTATGCCCGTCAAACGATTGACAATAACCAAACCCTTCACATCACCAGAGATGAGTAAATTACTGCCACCACCAATCATGGTAACCTCATGCTTGAAGCGACTGGCCCAAGCTAATAAGGCTTTCAACACATCAAGACTGTCTGCAATAGCAAAAAATTCGGCACGATACGCAAAGCGAAAAGTATTATAAGTGGCCAAAGAAATATTTTTTTGAATCGAGTCTTCAACATTTTGCGAAAAACAATCGCGGCTACTAAATCGCATATTCATTGGCTAACTTAATCTTCTTTTCTTAAATAAAGGTAATGAATAAAGGCCTCAGAGATTTGAGTTAGGTGCTTTCTCATCGCCACAAATCCATCTTCGCCGCCATAGTAAGGATCAGCCACTTCGCCAAAAGACACACTTGGTTCAAACTCACCAAACAAAACGACTTTTGCCTTGCAGGCCGCAGGCTGAATTTTTTTAAGATTGGCCAAGTTTTCTCTGTCCATCGCAAGAATCCAATCAAACTCAGCAAAGTCTGCCTTAGTGACTTGTCTGGCTTGCTGTTGATCGATATGAATACCAACTTGCTTCAACACAGCAATAGATCGACTGTCTGGTGGATTGCCTACGTGATACGCTGCTGTGCCCGCAGAGTCCACTTCTAGACGCACGCCACCTTGCTTCAAGTTAAGGCTTTCTATAATGCCTTGGGCCGCTGGAGAACGACAGATGTTACCCAGACACACCATCAGCACTTTTTGTGATTTCATCTGGATGAGCCTGACTCTAATCGTTCATCTGTCGTTAGGGTTCGCGCTTCTGTTTCCAATAACACAGGGATACCATCACGAATCGGATAAGCCATCCCGCCCACTTTACTAATCAACTCACTACCGTCTTTGCTTAGCGTAAGTGCCGCTTTCGTCACAGGGCAAACAAGAATATCTAATAAGGTTTTATTCATGGCAATGATCCATTTTTATAAGGGTTAATTTTTCTAAAAAACGTTGTTGAAAATGATCTGGTAAAGCTAAAGAGACAGGAAGATACCAAATATTGGCATTTGATAACGCCAATGACTGACATTTAACAGCGTCTTTTTCTGTCATTATGACCGCACCGTCCGTAGGAATATCCTCTGCTTTAAACACATGATGATCCTCAAACCAATGATGACTTGACAGTTCATCGCGCAAACCTAGTCGCCTCAGAGTATCTGCAAAACGTTCTGGGTTACCGATACCCGCTATGATATGCCATTTTGTATTGTTGACAAACGCCTCATGACAATCAATGTGCTGTGTACCATCCAATGACATCAGCCTAATAGGAACAAGAGGGGCAAGAGTAATATCAAGATTCAGTTTTGTCAGAGCCTCAGTGAGAGAGGCAGACACACTCACAACAAAATCCACCTCTTGCAGACGGTTTATTGGCTCTCTTAAAGGGCCAACGGGCAGCAATTGACCATTCCCCACACCACGTTGAGCGTCCAACATCGCAATTTCAATATCTCGACCCAGTTGATAATGCTGCATACCGTCATCACTAATAATGATATTGACGTCTGTGGTCGCCAGCAGAAATTTGACCGCCTCATCCCTTTTAGGAAAAACCACTAGAGGACAGGCCGCACGTCGAGCTAGCATGACCGGCTCATCGCCCACATCTTGAGCCATACTGTCCATATAGACAGGTGTTGGCGTATCAACTTTCGCCCCATGACCACGTGAGACAATACCTGGACGATAGCCCTGCTTTTTTAACAGCTCACATAAAGCCACCACCATGGGCGACTTTCCTGTTCCGCCTACGCTGATATTCCCAACCACAATGACAGGCACAGGAGCTTTGTAACTGTTGCTCGCACCGGATAAAAAAGCCTCTCTTTTTTGAGAGACCATTTTTTTTACCATCGGCAGTAAGGGCTGAAATAGGTGAGTCCAACCACAGCGCCCATACCAAGAGCGTGTAAATAAAGACTCCCAACTCACTGTGTAGGCTCTTTTTGCGCAGTGTGTGCCAGCTTAGTGATGCCAAGGCTGGCTGCAGCATCGTACACTCTAAGAACCATATCATAGGAGGCTTTTGCGTCAGCCGTAATGATGAGCGGTCGAGTATAGTCCCCCTCACTGACTTCTTTTAATCCTTGTACTAATGTGCTGACTTTTTCATTAATGAGTGTTTGACCATTAATGACATATTGACCATCGGCGGTAATCACCAATTCGACATTTTTAGAACGATCTGAACTAGGAGCGTTAGAGGTCGCTGTGGGTAGATCAATCGTCAACTCCGTACTTTGATTAAACGTCGTACTGACCATAAAGAAAATAAGCAATAAAAAAACGACATCAATCAATGGTGTTAAATTGATTTGAACGTCATCTATTTTCTGACGACGAAATTTCACTGGGCCACTCCTGCTTTATCTCGGTCACCGTGCAAAGCATCAATCAATTTTGTCGACTGCTGCTCCATAGTGACAACAAGCTCATCAATACGGCGACTAAAAAAGCGATGAAAAATAAGCGCTGGGATGGCCACACCTAAACCCGCAGCCGTTGTAAGCAATGCTTCAGAAATACCGCCAGCCAATAAGGCCGTATTACCCGCACCACTCTCCATTAAAACAGAAAAAACCTTAATCATGCCCACAACGGTTCCTAGCAAACCCAACAGAGGCGAAATGGCCGCAATGGTGCCCAACGTATTCATGAAACGTTCTAACTCATGAATGACATGACTCGCCGCCTCTTGAACACTTTCTTTCATAGCGTCACGGCCGTGTTTAGAATTCAAAAGCCCCGCTGCAAAAATAGACGCTAGACCTGTTTTCGCTTGCATGGAACGAATGTACTCAATGGTCATTCTGTCATCGCGCAATCGTGCCATGACATCCGATAACAACCCCTTAGGAGCCACACCCGATTTACGTAGGGTCCAAAATCGCTCAAGAATAATAGCCAGCGCGAGAATGGAACACGCCAACAAGGGCCACATGAAAAAACCACCAGTTTGAATAAAAGCTAACACTTCGCTCTCCAATTTTAGATTTGCCTGTAATTTAACACACTCTCTAACTTTTCAACACGCTTGCAAGTGTCAGATTTTAAGAGAAAAAAATCATAAACACACAAAGAGTGCCGTAACGAAACAGAATCATTCTGAAAATAAAAAGCCAACGACTCGCCTGCTGGAACAACTAACCAATTAACCCCCAAAGCGTCCAATATAGTCTCAGTTTGTGGCATTTTTTCTTGCTTAAGAATGACCCACTTCACATCGTGATGCAGCAAGGCATGTGGTGTTAGTTCAGAAATCGACTTCGACGATAACAAATAACCTTCTTGAGCAACATTCAGGTAAGCACCAAACATCAATTTTTCTATGTCGCTCCCCGCCCAAGCATCCACCAATAGCGTTGTCTCTTGATCCGCCAATGCTAACGAATTATTGTGATTGGTTATCACCAAATCGGCATCAATTCTATTAAAAAAGGCAGAGGGAAATAAAAGCAACCAAATGCTGGTGGCAATCACAACACCACGCCTGAGAGGGCTTTGATAAACCCACAGCACCACCAATAATAACATCATCCATCTTGGCAAATTTGACGAAAACGTTTCAAATGGCAATAGTGGTAAATTAAAAGCGACCCACTCGATGCCCAGTATAAGAAACACCAATCCTTCTTCCAGCAAGGCATAACTATGGTTCGATCCCAGTAGTACGACCTCTACACAAGAAAGCATTCCCAGAGGAAACCATACGATCGCCGCGAACGGAATAAGAAGAACATTGACGAAAATAGACACGCTTGAAATGGCTTCTTGCCAGCCAAGTATTAGTACCATAGAGGCGGTACTTAACATGACTTGCACAGTCATTAGTCGTGACAATTTTGTGGACGTCTGACAAAAGCCAATTAACAAGTACACCATGCTAAATGACAGCCACAAACCAGGACTCAAGACCGCCCTAGGATCAAACATCAACACCAACCACAGCGCAAACGTAATGATGCTATAAGATGATATTTTTAGAGCAAGCATGCGAGCACACAAATACACGCTCAACATAATCGAGGCCCTCACTACTGGCTCTCCCCAGTGTGTCACATAGGCATACGCAAACAATAAGGGAATAACCACCACGGCATCACAGTGCCAGCGCGTCATACCAGACAAGAGAATAGTACGCGGCATAATCTGCCAAACCACTCGGCTTAACATGCGACCGATAATGAACATAAAACCCGTGTGCAAGCCAGATACAACAAACAAATGAGCCAGTCCAAGCGTGCGAATAATCCAAGTATCTCTTTCACTCCATAGATCATCCTGCCCTAATAATAAAGCTTTAGAATACCGCCAATGATCAAAATGCCTTAGATTGTCATCAAGCTTAAGCAATAACCGCTCTCTTAAAGAACGATCTTCTTGTCGAAGGCGATCAGAATCATTATTCATAAGCTTCACATTAAGCTGTGCTGACTGTCTTTTTACATACAGATTTCGTTGCCACCAGGGGCCCGTTTTATCCGCCAAGACAACGCCCGTCACTACGCCCTTGTATAAGGCACCACTTGCACTTTGTAACGCGCTCTCGTCTGAGACTGGTCTATGCCCACCCTTAAAAACATTTAGAACAAAATCATCTTGCGCATATCGGGAGCCATCTTCAGAAAAATACACGATTTGAACAAACTGTCGCTTTGAAAAAACGGTCTCATCAAACAATGGAGCGGATTCGAAAAATACACTTTTCTTTTCAAAATCAATCAACACCTCATCACCCGCGCTGATTGAAAATGATGGTGCGGCGGCAAACTCACTAAAAACCACGGAAATAAAGGAGAGAAGTGTCAAAAACAAAACTATTAGACGCTTTGACCATATTAGGTAGAGACACACCAGAACGATATGCGTAGAATACAGCCACAAATAATGGCTCGGCACCAATATGGCGCCCATCAATATGGATAAACTACTTAGTAACACAAGACCTCCATGTCTCAAATTGCTAAATTATTTTTCACCTAATTATGCCAAAAAATTATCTTAAAAAATTCATACCAAACCCAGAAAAGCTGAAACAAAGTAAAGCCCTTGGTCTATTGGGCGCTCAAATTTACGAAGCTAATTTATGGCACTTAAATCGTAAGTCTGTTGCACGGGCTTTTTTTAATGGCTTATTCTGGGCCTTTATTCCAATGCCTTTTCAGATGTTGGCCTCTGCTTTGCTCGCTATTCCTTTGCGCGCCAACATTCCCCTATCGATCGCGTTAGTTTGGATCACCAATCCACTGACAATGCCTTTTGTGTTTTATTTTAACTACAAACTGGGAACCCTTATCCTTGGTTCACCTGATAAGAAAGATTTTCAACTTTCTGTCGAATGGATTTGGGATAAGATGGAGCACATATGGCTGCCGCTTTATGTTGGTTCGACGGTTTCAGGTATCCTTGTAGGCGCAATAAGCTACGCATTAATTACCGTATTGTGGCGCCTGCATGTTGTGAAGCGCTGGAAAGAAAGAGCACAACGAAACCAATCGCAAAAATAGTCTTTAAAGCCAAGTTCATTCCCAGCTTGGCTTTAAAGATTCTGTTAGAACCAAGATTACGCGTTCGATTGTTTTAAGATCTGCAGTGTTCCTTTCGAAAGACGATAAGCAGAATCCATCCAGCTAAGCATTTTTTCGTCATGAGTTACGAGAAGAAATGCCATATTGTACGTCACTTTCAACTCATTAATTAAGTTTTGAATTTCAAGAGACGTCGTTTCGTCTAAGTTCCCTGTCGGCTCATCCATTAACACACAGGCTGGTCTATTTGCCAAAGCGCGGGCAATAGCCACCCTTTGCCTTTCACCACCAGAAAGCTGTGAGGGTCTGTGATTTAGTCGGTCTTTCAAGCCAACTTGCGTAAGCAATTCTTCGCCACGCAACCTTGCTTCCTCTTTATTGATACCCGCTATCCACATTGGCATCAACACGTTTTCGAGCGCTGTAAACTCCGCCAACAAATGATGGAATTGATAAACAAACCCCATTTCACGATTGCGCATCTTAGCGCGCTTTGCATCACTGATACTAGACCAAGAAACTTGAGCAAGCTTGACTTCACCTGTCGTCGCCAAGTCCAAACCTGCCAATAGGTTCAGCAAAGTGGTTTTACCCGATCCTGAAGCTCCAACAATGGCACAGGCCTCACCTTTATTCAAAGACAGATCAATGGATCGGAATACATCTACAATCTGCTTACCATCTTGGTATTGCTTAGAAAGTGCGTGACACTCTAGAACAATATTATTATTCATAACGCAATGCCTCTGCTGGTTCCACTTTGGAAGCTCGCCAAGCGGGATAAATAGTCGCCGCAACAGTCATAATAAAGGCGGATATGACAATCAGTCTGACATCTGCCCATTCTAATTGCGAAGGCAAGTAATTAATGAAATACACATCCGAATTCAAAAATTGGACGTTAAATAAAGTCTGCACTGTTGCAATCAGATCACTGACATTCAATGCTAAGGCAACCCCAGATATCACACCAATCAAAGTGCCAAGCATACCAATGAACATACCCTGAACAATAAACACCCACATCACTTGAGCAGACGTTAATCCCATGGTTCTTAGTATTGCTATGTCATTGCGCTTATCGGTTACCACCATGACCAATGTAGACACGATATTAAATGCCGCTACAGCCACAATAAGCAGAAGCAACAAACCTATCATGGTTTTTTCCATCTGGATGGCTTGGAACAAGTTGCCATGAGTACGAGTCCAATCACTCACTCTATTTTGACCAGGTATTTCACGTGCAATATCCCAAATGCGTACAGGCGCCACAAACAAATTATCAAATGATATTCTCAATGCCTCTGCATCATCGTCGTTATAGCGTTTCAGCTTCGCAGCGTCTTTAATATTGATGTAAGCCAAGCTGCTGTCTAGCTCTGCCCCAACCTCAAAAGTGCCCACTACCGTAAAACGTTTTAAAACAGGAGCCACACCAGCAATAGAGACATTGGCTTTGGGCAATATTGCCGTCACTTTATCACCCACCTCTACGCCAAGCATTTTTGCTAACTGAGCCCCTAAAACGATACCGAAGCTGGTTTGGTTAAGCGCATTTAGCGAACCTGACGCCATGTTATCATCGATGATAGAGACCTTTTTCTCCATATCGGGGTTAATCCCATTCAGAATAGCCCCGTGAACACTTTCACCAGATTGAAACATCACTTGGGCTTGGATATGGGGGGCAACTCCAACAACATTGGGCATCTGCTCAACAAGCTTTGCCGTAGCACGCCAGTCATCCAGAACCGGGGTACCCCACAAGGTTGCATGAGGCACCATTCCCAATATGCGCTGACGCAACTCTCTATCAAAGCCATTCATTACCGATAAAACGGTAATAAGGACCATGACCCCAAGTGCTAAGCCTGCAATGGAAGAGAAGCTAATAAAAGAGATAAAGTGGTTGGAACGTTTTGCCCGGGCGTAACGCAAGCCAATGGCAATAGGAAGGAAGTTAATCAATGTTTGTCCTTGCGCGGTAAAAATGGAGGCGCTTGTCCTCCATTTTGAACTAAGTTACCAATACGCTTATGCGTCGAAATCGATACCTATACGACGACCTACATCTTCGTAAGCTTCGATTACGCCACCCAAGCCTTGACGGAAACGATCTTTATCTAATTTTTCTTTGGTTTTGGCATCCCATAAACGGCAGCCGTCAGGAGAAAACTCATCCCCCAATACAACCTCGCCCTTATATAGTCCAAATTCTAATTTGTAATCAACTAGAATCATGCCACCTTCTGCAAAAATCGCTTTTAATACATCATTTACCTTGAATGTAAGCTCTTTCGCTTTGGCTAAATCAGCAGCTTTCGCCCAACCAAATGATTCAACATGAGACTCGTTAATCATTGGGTCACCTAACGCATCATTCTTTAAGAACAACTCAAATGTTGGCGGCGTAAGCGCAATGCCTTCTTCAACACCTAATCGACGACATAGACTGCCAGCAGCAACATTTCGAACGACGCATTCAACCGGAATCATATCGAGGCACTTAACAAGTGACTCGGTATCACTTAGCAGTTTTTCAAAATGGGTGGGGATACCGGCTTCTTGTAATTTTGTCATGATGAACGCGTTGAACTTATTGTTCACCATGCCCTTACGGTCAAGCTGCTCTATTCTTTTACCGTCAAAGGCAGAAGTATCATCACGAAACACTAGAACCATCTTGTCAGGATCATCTGTACGAAATACAGATTTTGCCTTACCTGCATACAGCTCTTGTCGTTTTTCCATTGGAGGGTCTCCGGTTTTCTTTTTTGAGGGGTTAATTTTTAGTTTACAAAACGTTGTGCCAAATGAAACGACACGACCTCTGGGAATGTCATCGAGGACACATCAATCACCAAAAAGTCACCTGCTTTTTGATGCGTGATTTTATAAGTGTACTCTCGCTCTTCCCAGCTTACATCGTCTAAGTCGCGACGGATTGTCTTAATGGATTCTAGTTTTTTTCCACTGCTTAGTGGAACGCTAAAATCAATGACATCACCCACTCTAGCAACATCTTCTGGTCGCACAGGAGCCAACTTATCTTCAGTGCCTGGAATGAGGTAAATATCCGCTGCTTTCAATTTTGCCTCAATGTCGGATTGAGACACATTGCTGCCCAAATGAATGGCATACAGTCCCTGATGATCCACCCAAACAGGGAAAGAAGAAGCGTCATCACGGTTTGAAAGATAGGCAGAAGATTGGTTCAACTGACGACCAATCGCGCCCCATAAACGTACGGCAACAGAATAAGCATCGTTATCATTAACAGGACTCATCCAGTCACTTGGCTCAACATCCTGCTGTTCATTACGAAACTGAACACTCACCAAGGTTTTTTCGCCAGATTCGCTAAAGCGGAACGAGAAAACGGTTTGCGCTGGATGTAAACGAGTAATATCACTCCATAATGATGCCCACCAACCCTGTGGATGAAAATCAAAAGGAATGGAAATAAGTTGATCTTGTGTTTGTGACGAAATGGGGTCTCCAGCGCCATGCAGCGCGGTTAGGAAGTCTGCCACAATGCGCTTAGATTGCTCTATATTCGCAGGCACAAAAAATTCCAATGAATCGTCTTGCTCGATCACGCCCACATCAACCATAGGATAAAAAACAAATGGCGCCCTAGGCGTTGTAAAGGGTTTAGAGGGTTCTAAATTGGCAATTTTATCTTCATTCGGAATGACTAAAACATCTTTTGATTGTGCCGATCCCTCAGGTACAACCAATGTCGCAGCGGTTGGTGTGCCATCTTGATAATCATCAGAATGATCGGTCAAAAATAGACTGCAACCAGACAATAAAATAGCTAATGAACTTGCGCTCATCAACTGTAAAGTGAACTTATTCATACTAATAAAACTCCAGCTTCTATCATGGCTTGTCGAACAGCAGCATGATGCGGCTCTGAAAGTGGGGTAAGTGGCAATCGAATTCCTTCTTCACACAAACCTAATTGGCTGCAAGCCCATTTAACGGGAATAGGATTGGATTCTAAAAACAAATTTTTATGAAGAGATGCTACCGTTGAATCCACAGAATGCGCTTGATCTGCTTTTCCTGCTAAGGCGAGTTCAGCGGCTTGAGCAACGGCTCTTGGGGCAACATTTGCGGTTACAGAAATATTACCTTTACCACCCAATAGGATTAACGAAACCGCAGTCGCATCATCTCCCGAGTACACAGCAAAATGCTCTGGCAAAGCTTTAATCAAGGCTTCGCCACGCTCAAGGTTACCTGTAGCGTCCTTAATACCCACAATATTTTTAACAGAAGCAAGGCGGACAACAGTCTCATTTTGCATGTCGCAGGCGGTACGACCTGGTACGTTGTATAAAATTTGCGGAATATTCACCGCTTCAGCAATGGCTTTAAAATGTTGATACAAGCCTTCCTGAGTCGGTTTATTGTAGTACGGCGTAACAAGCAAACAGGCATCAGCGCCCGCTTCTTTGGCACGACGCGTAAGATCAATGGCTTCATGTGTTGCATTGGCACCTGTACCAGCAATAACAGGAACGCGACCATTGACAGTCTTAACAACCTGACGAATCACATTAGCATGTTCTTCTGGGGTCAGAGTCGACGATTCCCCCGTCGTCCCCACCGCTACGATACCGTGAGTACCCTCATTAATATGAAACTCTACAAGATCATCTAATTTTTTGGTATCTACAGCGCCATCTGGTGACATAGGTGTGATAAGCGCAACTAAACTACCTGTGATCATTTCGAGTCTCCGATAAAATTATAAGCGCGCCTATAGTAACGTCCAGACTCGGCTTTAACAATAATTGACGGACGTAAAGCCGGAGTAAATTAGCAAGAAAACGCATTCGGGGGGATTTTTCGTCTAGCTCTTGGTAAGCTATTCTTATGAAACATGTTTCGTTAATAATAGAGAGCACGCTTATGACCATCGAAATCGGACAAATTGCACCGGACTTTAGCGCCAAAGACCAAAATGGTGAGACAATCACATTAAGTCAGTTCAAAGGCAAAAAAGTAGTACTGTATTTTTATCCAAGAGATGCAACACCTGGCTGTACAGCCCAAGCTTGTGACTTGCGTGATAATTACCAAGCATTACTCGATCAAGGCTTTATTGTGCTTGGCATCAGCACCGACACTGAGAAAAAACACCAGAACTTTATTGCGAAGTACGATCTGCCTTTTCCACTGATTGCCGATACAGAAAAAACAGTGCATGAACTCTATGACACTTGGCAACTTAAAAAATTCATGGGCAGAGAGTCGATGGGAACGGTCAGAACCACCTTTATTATTGATGAAAAGGGCATAATATCCGACATCATCAGCAAGGTAAAAACTAAGGCCCACGCAGAACAAATACTGAAACAATAGCGCTACTGCTTAAAGAAACAATTCAATGAAAGGTGCGAATCAACTCGCACCTTTCATGTTTTGATGGCCTTTCTTATACTCTAAATACCACCACGAATTTCCGCTCTCACATCGTCACGATAAAAGTCCGCTAGTAACACATGCAAATCTTTACTCAATGGAGGCAGTGAGGATGCCGCCGCATTACGTACCACTTGTGAGGAACGGCTGGCTCCAGCAATAATACTAGACACTTGCGGTTGATCTAAAATCCAACGCAGTGAAACATCAAGAATATTTTGCCCTTCAGGTAATTTTGCCTTTAGTGCTTCCACCAATGCAACACCCTTTTCAAACGGAATACCATTAAAAGTTTCCCCCACATGAAACGCCGCACCATCTTTATTATAAGAACGATGATCACGCTCATCAAACTGATGATTAAGTGACATTTTTCCAGACAACAGACCGCTTGCTAAGGGCAAACGTACAATGATACCGACATTATTTTCTTCCGCGATTGGAAACAGTGACGTCACCGCATCCTGTCGAAACACATTGAACAAGATCTGCAAACTCGCTATCTCAGGATGCTCACAACAAAATTTTGCTTCATCCAACATTTCCACACTGGCACCAAAATGCTTGATGACACCCTCTTGCTTAAGGTCTTCCATCCAAGCAAGAATATCCCCAGCAAAAAGCACCTCCCTAGGTACGCAATGCAGTTGAGCCAAATCAATGCTTTCAACCCCCAATCGCTTCGCCGATTCTTGCAAACTCTTTTTCACCGACGCCTTACTGTAACCATTTGGGTATAACGCCGCATCTCGCCCCACTTTTGTGGCAATAATTGGCGACTTCGCTAAGCCTTTACGCCACTCTCCAATTCGTTGCTCACTGATGCCACCCCCATATACATCGGCGGTATCAAAAAAACAAATGCCTTCTGCCACAGCGGTTTGAAGTATCTCTTGTGCTTCTTTGTCTTCAACTGGGCCAAAGTCATTTCCAAGCTGCCAACAGCCTAAACCAATCTCAGACACCGCAAACCCTGTTTTTCCTAATATTCTCTTATTCATATCACCCTCAAGATTACCTATTGACCAATGACACTACTATACGAGGCTTATTACTGTTTATAATTATCAATCCATTAAATGTATTGTTTATTAGGGCTTAACAATATGAGCGCCAATTTTCCAGAAGGCATACCCGAGTTTTTGGCTGTCGTAGAAACGCAAAGTTTTTCGAAGGCTGCCGAACAACGCAATCTATCGCGTGCACGAATATCGCAAATCATCAGTCGATTAGAAAAACACATGGGCGTGCAATTACTTTATCGCTCAACGCGCTCTCTTTCTCTCTCACCTGCAGGAGAAACCTTCTATCAACTTTCTAAACTGGGAATAGATCAGCTAGAACATGCGGTGCAAGCAGCCCAGCACGCACACTCCAGCATTAGCGGACAAATCCGCATCAACTCGGTAGGCGGCCTATTTGGTGAAGCCATACTTGCGCCAATTTTGATCCGTTTTATGGCGGAAAACCCGCAGATAGAAATAGACTTGAGTTTTTCCAGCACTCGGGAAGATTTGATCGAAGCACAGTATGATCTGGTGGTCAGAATGGGCAGCTTAGCCAATTCAAACTTAATCGGTCGAAAGCTAACTCGCTATACAAATCATCTTGTCGCCAGCCCCGATTATCTTAAATCCATGCCCGCCCTCAATAGCCCAAAAGATTTGCTGGAACATACATTGATTAACGGCTCAGTAAAAAGATGGTTATTTACGCACACCACAACTCAAGAAAAGTATGAACTCCCTGTACAAGGAAAATTAACTTGCTCAAATGGCCATGTCGCAAAACTGGCTACACTCAACAGCGCTGGTATTTCTAGGCAACCCGCTTATTACGTTGAAAAAGAAATGGCATCGGGCTTACTCGTAAACCCGCTACCAAATTGGCAGTTATCATCATCTGATGTCACCTTGCTTTACCCTAAATCAAGAAATATCAGTTTAAGAGTTACGGCATTGGTGCACTATTTGGTAGAAGCCTTTAACATGAACACCAACTGATCACATTTAAATGACTTCACATCACACCATTCAATAAGGTTTCTTATGCTATCGGCACTGGCAGGCGCGCTCACTCCCATTCTATTACTGATTTGTTTAGGTTATTTTCTCGGCAAAAAAACCAACTACCTAGAAAACCCGTCATTGGGAGCCCTCGTTTCTAATTTGGGGTTACCTGCACTGTTACTCCACTCAGTGCTTTCAATGCAGATGAATATTTTTAGTATGCTAAAGCTGATTTCTGCCACTGCCATCGTATTGACGCTTATCGCGTTGCTTTCGTTCGTTTTCCTCAAACTACTCAAGCTTCCTGCGCGGTTTTATTTACCACCTTTAGTCAATCCAAATACGGGCAACTTGGGCATCCCTGTTGCGTACGCTTTATTTGGCGCAGAAGGTATGGCCATCGCAGTCGTCATTTCTTCCGTGGTACAAATCAGTCATTTTACTTTAGGTGTTGGGTTTATGTCTGGGGCCTACCACCCAAAGCAGCTTCTCAAAAATGGTCCCGTCATTGCGCTGATTGTCGGCGGTATTTTATTAAGCGTTAAAGTCAGCTTGCCTGCGCCTTTGATGAACACACTGAACATGCTCAGCCATATCACTTTACCCATCATGCTAATGTTGCTTGGCCAGTCCATCAGCGGTCTGACAATCAAAGAAAACAACAAAATCAGCCGAGCCGCTCTGCTCTCCCTGTTTCGTCCACTCGTAGGGGCCTTGTGTGCCAGTATCGTGGTGATGTTTTTCCCACTTAGCCCGTTAGAAGGCTCCGTATTGATTGTCCTGAGTACCATGCCTGTCGCCGTCATAAGCTATATGTTGGCAACTAAATTTAAAGGGCCAGTAGATGAAATTGCGCTCATGATTTTGCTGTCTCTGCCCTTGTCATTAGGAGTAATAAGCTTATTGTGGTGGCTTTATCTCTAAAGCTAAGACTTTAACCAATCAATAAAAGCAGAAACTGGCGCAGTGGGAGCGCGTTTTTTTGATACAACAATGTGATAACCATGATCCGATTGCACTGCAAAATCTGACAAGGCAATCAATACGCCACTTTGGATAAAATCATCCAAAAGTGGCGACCAACCGAGTCCAACGCCTTGCCCAGAAATGGCGGCTTGGACCAATAAAGTATAGTTATCAAACTCCATTACCGACTCTGAGGGCTGCCATTGAGAGCCATTGAGCTGAAACAACAAATCCCAATCCATCCATTTTTGCCCCATATCCGCGTTTAGCTTTAAAAGCGGCGCTTTTATCAAGTCTGTGAGAAGTGAAAAACCGCCGCAATCGGCATACAGTTTTGGACTGCATACAGGATAAACCCGCTCAGGTAATAGCTTTTCAGCGAAATAACCCTGATATTGCCCCTCACCAAACAATACCGCCACATCCGCTTCAATTGACGCCAAATCGACTTCAGATTGAGAGGTATGGATTCGAATATCAATATCTTTATGCAATCGTCGGAATTCAGGCAGCCGAGGCATAAGCCAAAAAGCGGCAAAGGCGAAATCCGTTGCGACAGAAATGCGTTGTGCCTTTGGTTTTTGTTTTATTTTTTGCAGCACATCACGCAAATCTCTCAGGCTCGACTGAGTCGTTTTTAGCAAAACATGCCCAGCATCCGTGAGCACAACACCGCGGTATACGCGCACAAATAGCGGCACACCAAGAGAGGCCTCTAACGCTTGTATTTGCTGGCTTACTGCAGGTTGGGTTGTACCTAACTCACGCGCAGCAGCCGTAAAACTTAACAATCTCGCAGACGCCTCAAAAACGACAAGCGATTGCAGAGGCGGTAGATTCGAGTCTTGTAACATAAGCTCTACTTATCCTATACATAAAATTTCAGTCAGTTTACAGCAATGTTTTCATAGCGCAATCTAATGAACATACGGTGATTACTGGACATCTCACGTTCATTTGATCTTATCTTCATCTTTTATCCATCAGAGACAGTCATGGCAGAAAAACAACCAAACATTCTTTTCATTATGGCAGACCAACTTGCGGCTTCCGCTCTGCCCATATATGGACATCCTGTGGTCAAAGCGCCAAACCTCAGCTTGCTGGCAGAACACGGCGTGGTATTCGATTCAGCTTACTGCAATAGCCCACTCTGTGCGCCCTCCCGTTATGTCTTAATGACTGGGCAGTTACCAAGTAAAATTGGTGCATATGACAATGCAGCAGACCTTCCTGCCGATATCCCAACATTTGCACATTATCTACGGGCCCAAAGCTACAAAACGGCCTTGTCGGGTAAAATGCACTTTTGCGGTCCAGATCAACTCCATGGATTTGAAGACCGCCTTACAACAGACATTTATCCAGCCGATTATGGTTGGTTTCCAAATTGGGATGATGTAAAAACACGTCCTACTTGGTACCACAACATGTCATCTGTCACTCAAGCTGGACCTTGTATACGCAGCAATCAATTAGATTTTGACGATGAAGTCGTCTTCCACGCACAACGCTACTTATACGACTATGTAAGGCGCGAACAAGATCGTCCCTTCTGCTTAACGGTATCCATGACACATCCCCACGACCCCTATGCCATTCCTCCTGAATACTGGAATAGATATGAGGACGATGAGATTGATCTACCTAAAATTACCATTAAAAAAGAAGACCAAGACCCACACTCAGCCCGCCTACAAGAGGTCTATGCCTATCACGAACAAGAGTTAAGCGATCAGCAAGTCCGCAATGCCAGACGTGCCTACTATGGGGCCATCAGCTATGTGGATGACAAGGTAGGCCTGTTACTTAAAACACTTAAAGAAACAGGGTTAGACGACAACACCATTATCGTCTTTTCAGGCGATCACGGTGACATGCTAGGTGAACGCAACCTTTGGTATAAAATGTCCTTCTTCGAAGGATCTGCCCGCGTCCCAATGATAGTACATGCTCCAACACGCTTTAGCGCAAAACGTGTTAAAGAGTCTGTCTCCACAATAGACTTATTGCCCACTTTTCTTGAAATGGCCACAAATAAGACAGACCATAATTACGCTATGCCAATACAAGGTAGAAGCCTCATGCGCCACCTTCTAGGCAAAGACGGAGGGCACGATGAAGTAATCGGCGAATACTTTGGCGAAGGAGCAATTGCCCCTTTACTGATGATACGAAGAGGACAATACAAGTACGTTTATTGCCACATTGATCCAGAGCAGTTATTTGATCTAGAAAATGATCCTGACGAGTTGGTGAATCTGGCAACTCAATCAAACTACTCAAACTTACTCAAAGACTTTAAACAGGAATCACTGGAACGCTGGAATTCTGACGCTATGACTCAAGACGTCTTAATCAGTCAGCGAAGACGCCGTTTAATTGTACAAGCCATGAACAAAGGAAAGAAGATCACATGGGATCACCAGCCTATGTTTGATAGCAGCGAAATGTATATGAGAAACCACATTGATCTCGACGATTTGGAGAGCCGATCTCGCTTCCCTAAAGCCATTTAAACCAACTATAAAAAGCCACATCACAAATAGGAGCACACCCATGAAAGCCATTCCTTTTCCTAGAATAGGACTAAAAATAGCAGGCGTCGTAAGCATACTAATTGGCAGTAGTTTCGCCGTATCCGCGGCACCAGAACAATGCAAAAAAGTTACTTTCAGCGATCCCGGTTGGACAGACATAGGAGCCACAAATGGCATCGCTACCACCCTTTTAAAAGCCATGGGATACGATACGCAAGTTTATCTACTCAGTGTACCTGTCGGATTTGAAGGTTTGAAAAACGCAGAAATCGACGCCTTTATGGGCAACTGGATGCCAGCTCAGTCTGCTTTTATTGATAAATACAAAGACAACATGGATGTAGTGCGTACTAACTTAGAAGGCGTCAAATTTACCCTAGCCGTACCAACCTATGTTTACAACGCAGGGGTCAAAGACTTTGCTGATTTACATAAGTTCAGCCAGGAATTCCGCCAACGAATCTATGGCATTGACGCAGGCGCGCCCGCCAACCAAAAGCTTCAAAACATGATAGACAGTAATGACTTTAACCTGCAAAACTGGAAAGTAGTGGAATCTGGCGAACAAGCTATGCTTTCGCAAGTTTCAAGAAGCGTAAAGCGTGACAACTTTATTGTTTTCCTTGCCTGGGAACCTCATCCTATGAACGTAAACTTTGACTTAAAATACTTAACGGGGGGCGACCAATATTTTGGCCCAAATTATGGTGGGGCAACCATCAGAACCCTCACCCGTAAAGGCTATGCAGATGAATGCCCCAATGTTGGCAAACTGCTCAGTAACCTCGAGTTTAGCTTAACAATGGAGAATGAAATTATCGACTCTAAGGAAAAGCCAGATCAAGCTGCAGAAAATTGGATTAAAGCCAATCCTGACATACTAAATAAATGGCTAGAAGGCGTCACAACGTATGACGGAGCACCAGCTTTACCCGCGGTCAAACAACATCTTAATATTATGTAAATAAAGTACTCAAAAAAAACCGCACCAACATGAATGCTGTGCGGTTTTTTTATACTAAAGTGCGTTTAAGAGACTACTGACGAGTTAAACGATCATTGCCCAAAACGAGTGGCACGTTAGAACGATATGGATTGATATCCAATCCGCCACGTCTAACATAGCGTGCATAAACGGTTAGACTCTCTGGCTTGCACTGACGCATGATATCAATAAAAATACGCTCAACGCATTGCTCATGAAAATCCGTATGTTCACGAAATGAAATAACATACTTCAACAAGCTTTCATGGTGAATCTTAGGGCCTTTATAATCTATAAAAACCGATCCCCAGTCAGGCTGGTTGGTCACAGGGCAATTTGATTTTAAAAGATGGCTAACCAACCGCTCTTCAACCACATCCATTGATTGATCCGTCTCTAATAAACCGGCATTCGGGTGATATTCGCAGACGTCAACATCCAGTTCATCAATGCAATAATCAGGGGTTAGTACAACCAAAGACGCCATTGAATCTACATCGCGAATAATCACGGTTACCTCAGCGCCAGCTGCGGCAGATAAATCCTTCTCCAACAGCGTCTGTACAACCTCAGCAGACTCATAACGCATTTGATTCAATGAGTTCAAATACAATTTAAACGATTTGGATTCAATGATGTTAGGAGAATCACAAGGCAAGCGAAATTCAGCCAAAGCAACAATCGGCTTGCCTTTTGTATTTAACCAAGATAATTCATAAGCATTCCAAACGTCCTCTCCATAAAATGGCAGACGCTCAGACTCAATGCCCATTTCAGTCCATTTATCCACTCTTGCAATGGGGTAAAGCAACCCTGCATCGTATTCAGAAACATACTCTGTTTGCTGACCTAAGGGTAAAAAGCCCATATAACACTACCTCAACTTCTAATACCTTTGCCCTGATTGAGCAAACGCAGACCAAACCCAAATAACACCACAATAAAGACACAAACAATCACCAGTGCCCAATAGACATTGATATCGGAGACACCCAAAATCCCATAACGAAAAGCATTCACCATATAAAGGACAGGATTCAACAGCGACACAGACTGCCAGAAATCAGGCAACAAATCGATAGAATAAAATACCCCACCAAGATAGGTCAAAGGCGTTAAAATAAACGTCGGCACGATGGAAACATCATCAAAATTTCGCGCGTAGATCGCATTAACAAAACCACCTAGAGAGAACATGACTGCAGTCAAACACACTACCAACACCGTCAAAAACAAGCTTTCCAGTGCCAAATGCGTAAAGAAAAGCGACAGCACCGTCACAATCAATCCAACGCACAAACCACGAGCCACACCACCAAGCGTATACCCCATCAAAATCACCCAGTTAGGCGTTGGAGAAACCAATAGCTCCTGCACGCTGTGCTGAAATTTCGCCGAGAAAAAAGACGACGAGACGTTTGAGTAGGAGTTCGTGATAACAGACATCATGATCAAGCCCGGCACGATATACTGCATATAGCTGAAGCCCCCCATTTCACCAATTCGATCACCGATTAGATTACCAAAAATAGCAAAATATAAAGTCATCGTAATCGCGGGTGGCAGCAATGTCTGTGGCCAGATACGAGTAAACCGACGAATCTCTCTTACTAAAATCGTATAAAATGCGACCCAAATTTCCGAATTTTTCATCTATCTAGCCTTTAATTAATTTAACAAACAGCTCTTCAAGTCGATTGGACTTATTACGCATGCTGACAACATTAATAGAAATATCATCCAATGCTTTAAAAATAGCGTTAATCGATTGACCTTTGATAACCTCAACCTCTAATGAGCTGGCGTCTTTACTAACCTGCACGCTAAAACCTGGTAAAGACCATTCCGCAGGCAGACTGGCATCCAAATCTAAAATGAAAGTTTCTTGATTTAATGTTTTTAATAAGGCTTTAATGCTGGTGTTTTCAACAATCTCTCCCGCATTAATAATCGCAATGTTACGACACAACTGCTCGGCCTCTTCCAAATAATGCGTCGTTAAAATGATTGTCGTACCTTGTTCATTCAGTTTTTTAATAAACTCCCACATGGAGCGACGTAACTCAATATCAACACCAGCGGTAGGCTCATCCAAAATAAGCACTTCAGGCTCATGAATCAGCGCTCTGGCAATCATCAAACGGCGCTTCATACCACCGGATAGCATGCGAGACTGATCGTTTCTTTTATCCCACAAGTCCAACTGCTTTAAATATTTTTCCGCACGCTCCTCAGCAACCGAACGACTGATACCGTAAAAGCCAGCCTGAGTCACCACGACATTAAATACCGTTTCGAACACATTAAAATTAAATTCTTGTGGTACAACCCCTAAATATTTTTTAGCTAGCGCAAAGTTGTCATCAATATCGGTCCCAAAAATCGACACACTCCCTGATGTTTTATTTACCAAAGAGCAGAGAATACCGATGGTTGTAGACTTACCAGCCCCATTTGGACCTAATAGTGCAAAGAAATCTCCCTTTTCAACTTTCAAATCGATACCTTTTAAGGCCTCAAAACCACTCGCATAGCGTTTTTTAAGGTCACTAATTTCGATTGCATATGTCATAATTGAAGTTCTCGTACGGCCATGCCGACTAAAATAGTTACTTACTTGAATAGGCTTTTATTACGTGGAATCTCGCACACAATACATACTTGACGCTTTTGCTGATTTACGTCAGCGCATTGCAGAACACGCTCCCTTTGATCAACAAGAGTTGGCAGAAGAAGAAGTAGACTTCTTAACGTCGTGGGACGAATTGACAACGAACATAAAGAATGGCTCTCACAACTACAGTTTCGATGCCCAAGAAGTATTATCACGCTTCATTCGATGCTACGCAAATCTAGTCCCACTGATAAAACGGGAACTATTGTGGTTTGTCGGCGGAGAATGCCTGCACTTTTTAGGTGATGAGGAAATTACGCTTTATCAACAGCTGGAAGAGCACCTTTATGAATTAGACCGTCAAAACAAACACTATGATATTGCAAAAGAAATTGATGCATTACGCAGCACACCAACACAAATTCATTAATCACACCATGGTGAGCGGGTTATCATCCGCTCACCATGTATTCAAGATATCTTCTTAAATACCAGCGTCCCATTTGTTCCACCAAAACCAAATGAGTTATTCAAAACAACGTCTATTTTGCGTTTTTGGGGTGTACCTGGAACATAATTTAGATCGCAACCCTCGCCAGGCTCTTCTAAATTAATCGTGGGTGGCGCCACTTGATCACGAATGGCTAATATCGAAAAAATCGATTCAACTGCGCCAGATGCACCTAAAAGATGCCCTATCATAGACTTGGTAGAACTGATTGCAACATCAGAAGCATCTTCTCCCATCACAGCCTTAACGGCTTGAGTCTCAGCAAGATCACCTGCAGGAGTAGAAGTACCATGAGCGTTTATATAATCAATGTCCAACGGCTCTAGCTTGGCATCTTTTAATGCTGCTCGCATCGCTGAGGCTGCACCCTCACCACCTTCTGGCGGCGCTGTCATATGATAAGCGTCATCACTCATACCAAAACCCGCCAATTCAGCGTATATTTTAGCACCACGCGCGACAGCGTGTTCGTACTCTTCTAATATCAATATACCGGAACCGTCTCCCATGACAAAACCATCACGATTTTTGTCCCATGGACGACTTGCGGTTTTATAGTCATCATTACGTGTAGAAAGCGCTCTCGCCGCACCAAACCCACCAATACCGAGCGGTGTAATGGCCATTTCCGCCCCACCGGCAATCATCACATCAGCGTCACCATACGCAATCATACGACCCGCCATACCGATATTATGCGTGCCTGTCGTGCATGCAGTGACAATCGAAATATTAGGGCCTTTAAAACCAAAACGAATCGCAACATGACCTGAAATCATATTAATAATCGCGCCAGGCACAAAGAATGGAGAGATACGTTTAGGGCCTGACTCATTCAATAATTCTAGGTTTTTTTCAATCATTGGCAATCCACCAATACCTGAACCTATCGCACAACCAACTCGCGATAGATCCGCTGTATCAGCGTTAAGATTAGCATCTTCCAATGCTTGCACTGTGGCAGCGATGCCATATTGAATGAAAAGATCCATTTTGCGAGCTTCTTTGAAGCTCATATACTGAGTAGCATCAAAATCACTAACCTGAGCCGCAAAACGAGTGGAAAATTGGCTGGCGTCAAAAGAAGTGATCTCCGATACACCACTCTTACCTTCCAATATGTTATCCCACGTATCTTTCACATTATTGCCAAGGGGTGTCACCATTCCCATTCCTGTGACTACAACCCGACGACGAGACATAAGATTTCTCCAGCAATTCGCCCTCAACTCTAAGGGCTATTAATAAGAAAAGCCGCTGTAACGAATACAAGCGGCTTTTCGGAAAACTCAGTTCACCAATATATTACAAGTTAGCGTTGATGTAGTCGTTCGCTGCTTGTACGGTAGTGATTTTTTCAGCTTCTTCATCAGGAATTTCAGTATCAAATTCCTCTTCAAGAGCCATTACAAGCTCAACTGTATCTAGGGAATCTGCACCTAGGTCATCAACAAAAGATGCTGAAGGAACAACATCTTCTTCTTTAACGCCTAGTTGTTCACAAACGATTTTTTTAACGCGTTCTTCAATGCTACTCATTAGAAGTTCCTACTCTACTCATTAACAGCTCAGTGTGAGCATATTATAAAATTCGATCACCTAAAAGGCGTGATTCTCGACATGAACCGGAGATGTATTTTCGTTGAATTAAACACAAAATTCAACTCAAATTACGACATATACATGCCGCCATTGACATGTAATGTTTCTCCAGTGATGTAAGCAGCGCCATTTGACGCCAAAAACGCGACTGCAGCCGCAATTTCTTCTGGTTGACCAAGACGTGATGAAGGCACTTTTTCAACCAATTTAGCCTTATGCTCTTCAGATAACACCTTGGTCATATCCGTTTCAATGAATCCCGGAGCAACACAATTGACAGTGATACCACGAGACGCAATCTCTGCAGCCAAAGAACGGCTAAAACCTTCTAGCCCTGCTTTTGCGGCAGAATAATTTGTTTGTCCACCATTGCCCATAGAGCCAACAACAGAACTAATACTGATGACACGACCGAACTTTGCCTTAGTCATGCCACGTAAGCAAGCTTTAGTCACACGAAAGACAGATGTTAGATTCGTATTAACAACTTGATCCCACTCATCCTCTTTCATTCGCATCATCAGATTGTCACGAGTAATACCCGCATTATTGACTAAAATGGTTGGTGCGCCAAATTCTGCTGTGATTTCTTTTACAACTGCGTCAACCGATTCGCTGGATGATACATCTAGTACCCAACCTTTACCATTAGCACCTAGGTACTCACTAATGCTTTGCGCACCAGACTCACTCGTTGCTGTGCCAATAACGGTTGCGCCTTGCTCAACCAAAGCAACAGCAATCGCTTTACCAATGCCACGAGTAGCGCCCGTTACTAGAGCAATTTTTCCTTCAAGACCCATGCTTGTCTCCAACAATATATTTCGAACCAAATACTTTTCGAACAAATAACGACATACTATTAAGCAGACAAAGCCGCTTCAAAGCCAGCCAAATCCCCCAGAGAAGAGGTCTCCAAGCCTTTCACTATACGTTTATTCAAACCGCTAAGCACCTTACCAGGCCCACACTCTACAGTAGAAGTAACACCAAGCTCAGCCAACAACATAACCGATTGCGTCCATAATACAGGCTCACTCAATTGCGAAACCAAATTGGCTTTAATCACAGCCGGATCGGACACCGCCTGAGCCGTGACATTCTGCACCAAAGTACAAGATGGCAAATGAAATACGATAGTCTCAAGCTTTTCCGCAAGTTTCTTGCCTGCAGGAATCATCAATTCACAATGAGAAGGAACACTAACAGGCAACGGCAAAGCACGTTTAGCGCCTGCTTCTTTTGCATTCGCCATGGCCGCCTCTACAGCAGCAACATGACCAGCAATAACCACTTGACCTGGCGAATTAAAGTTAACCGCACTGACGATTCCCGGAGCCGCATCACATGCTGCTACCACTTTATCATCATCAAGCCCAATAATGGCAGCCATTGCACCCTCACCTTGAGGCACGGCTTGTTGCATATATTCGCCGCGCAATTTAACAAGTTCTACTGCATCCGTAAATGCCAGCACACCCGCGCACACTAAGGCAGAATATTCACCAAGACTGTGACCTGCAACATAAGCGGGTTTTTCGCCACCCTGTTGCTCCCATAAACGCCATAAAGCAACACTGGCAGTCAAAAGCGCAGGTTGTGTTTTATCAGTTTGGCTTAACTTGTCAGCATCGTTTTGCACAAGATCCCACAAATCATAGCCAAGCACATCGGATGCCTGTGCGAACGTCTGTTCTATGACATCGTGTTTTTCTGCCAAATCCGCCAACATTCCCAATTGTTGAGAACCTTGCCCCGGAAAAACAAAAGCTAATTTACTGCTCATTTAATCTCCTGACTCTAAAGCTTCGTTACAAAGACGCGTTTCAATCGCTGAATACAAATTCGCTCGCGCAATATCAATACCATACTCAATCGCACCAACCATAGCCGGTAAATCAGAACGACCATGACCTTTTACCAAATTGCCGCGCACACCCACAAGACAAGCACCATGCCTACGCTCAGTTTGGTAAAAAGTCTCAAACAATGAAGACACCCCCTCTGCCTGCTTGAATTTGTTCATCATAAACGAAAGCAAACCTTCAGAGGCTTTTAATACCGCATTCCCAACCATGCCATCACATACGATGACATTTTTTTCCCCGTCAAATAACTCCGTTCCTTCAGCATAGCCAAGATAAGTCGGCCACACCTTACTCACCAACAACCTATTTGTCTCGCGAATAACGGCACTTCCCTTAGAACTTTCAACCCCCACATTTAACAAACCAACCTTCGGCGTTTCATTACTCAATGCCTCAATATAAGCCGCACCCAGCTCAGCAAAACCAACTAACATCGAAGGCGGACAATGAACATTAGCACCCAAATCCACCAAACATCTCAATGGATTAGAATACAGCTCTCTGATTAACGCAGGATAAAGCTTGGGCCGCAACACACCCAATAGATGGCGAGCAAGAGCCACCATAGCACCGGTATTACCTAAAGTTACAACAACGTCTGAGGAGCGAGCCACCAAGGCATTTAAAGATTGATAAAGGGTACTATTACGACGACGAAATAACGACAAAACAATTTCTTCATCGCCATCAATCACATCGGAACAAGCAATTAAAGACAGACGGGTATGAGGCTCAGGAAGATCCAAACCAGAATGAGGGGAATAATACACAGTAATGACGACATCTTTATGGCGAGAAAGAATCTCTACTGCACCATCAAATGCAATGCGGGGACCTAAGTCCCCGCCCATAGCGTCTAAAGCTACCCTGATCATGGGTATCTTAGTTACTCACCTTTAGGGGTGATAACTTGACGACCACGGTAAAAACCATCAGCAGAAATATGGTGACGACGGTGAATTTCACCAGTAGTCTTTTCTACAGAAAGAGTTGGTCCAGTCAAAGCATCGTGTGAACGGCGCTGACCGCGACGTGAACGAGTTACTTTACTTTTTTGTACTGCCATTTTTGGAGCTCCTAACTTTACTTGGCCTTTAATTGGGCCAATATACTAAATGGATTCGGTTTTTCGTCATCCGGTGCGTCATCGGTAGACGAGGCATACTTTACAGCTGTTGGGTTGCAACCACTTTCTTCGTGATAAGCGACAATCGGCAAGGCAAGTATAATTTCTTGCTCTACCATATCTGCTAAAATTACTTCACCATCGGTCATGACAACAGGATCGTAACTGTTCGGTAGATTTTTGGCATGTTCTTCGTCATAGACAAATCCCAAAGACAAATCTAACGCCAGATCATGTGCAACGGCCCCCATACAACGCTGACAAACAACTTGTACTTGAGCAGTCAATAATCCAGTAGCAATGTAACGCCTATCCTCATCAACTCTAAAGTCTAGATGAATAAAAGCATTACCCTCATCAGAGGCTAATATAGCACAAAGCTCCTTAAATTTATTAAGGGGCACGTACCCTTCGAACGCTTGCTCATTGCTAGCGTATTTTCGAGGGTCAAAATATTTAGGTAACGTATCATTCAACATGGCGGGGGATAATATTGCTAAGGACCCATTTTGTCAAAGTCTAACTGCTCTTAAAGTGTTTTTTTTCACTTTTTTACGTCATTGCCAATAAAAAAAAGTAAAATACCGACTCATTTTCTGAAAACGATTTAAAAACAATGCCAACACAACTCATTTTAGGATCATCCTCACCCTACCGTAAAGAGCTTCTACAGCGCTTCGGAATCCCCTTTGAATGCCACTCTCCTAACATAGATGAGACCCCATTCAGTCATGAATCTGCCATTGATGTAGTAAAACGCCTTAGCATTACCAAAGCCCACGCTGTTCACAGCGAGCGACTTCTTCAAGACAAAGCCTCCAACGCCCTAATAATAACCTCTGACCAAGTGGCTGTTTTAGGCAATGAAATGTTGGGCAAACCTCACACGGAGGAAAATGCCATCAATCAACTGAGCTGTTTTAGTGGTAAAAAAGTGAGTTTCCTCACAGGGTTGTGCGTATTTAATCAACAAGATGAATCCTACCAGTACACACTAAGCGAGTATCATGTTTACTTTAGAGCACTCACCCACGATGAAATCCGCCGATATATAGCTATTGAGCAACCACTTGATTGTGCTGGCAGTTTTAAATGCGAAGGACTAGGCATTTGCTTATTTGAAAAAATGGAAGGAGATGACCCTAACAGCCTTATTGGGTTGCCGTTAATTTCACTATCACGCCTGTTACGCGAGCGAAACATCAACCCAATAGGCTAGCCAAAGAGCATTAATAGCCTTTGGGGAATGAAAAATAACTCGACGTTGGTGACTCCAAACCTTCAATCGCCTTAAGGGCCACTTCATAACCAAAATCAATCAACTCTTTCGCTCGCCAAAACTCATAGAAACCTGAAATATCTTTGGGCACAGAAATAAGCAAGTCAGGTGGATACCCAGCCAATTTGTATTGTGTAAGAGATTCTTGCATGGTCTCAAACATCATATTTATTGTCTGAAGGCGTCCCCAATTTTCAGGCGAATACTTAGGCTTCTCTTCTAAATCGTCTTCTTTCTCTTTAGCAAAAAAGCCCTTCGCATTTAACCACCAAGCAGGCGCACTAGAGCCCGTATCAGCCACATCCGCCAACATACCCTCTGCAGGTCCATTCAAGTCAACAGCAATGATATAGTCAGCGCCAGCGGGCACAGAAGGGATAATAGGCAATGGGTTCAAGACACCCCCATCCACATACATCCTACCGTTTAACGGCACTGGAGACACAATAGAAGGAATGGCAGACGATGCTCGCATCGCGCTGATCAAATCACCTCGCTGAAACCAAAACTCTTTCTGATTCAATAAATCAACAGCAACAGACGTATAGTCAATCGGCAAAGATTCAATAACAGGTGTCCCTATCATGCTTTGAATCTTCTCAAAAAAACGATCTCCCTTTATGTAACCCCCATTTAGGAATGACATATCCAACAACCGCAGCACACTTACCCTATCTAATGATTCAGCCCACTCACGGTACTCAGCCAATTTTCCTGTGGCAAAAACACCGCCAACTATGGCACCAATAGAACAACCGGAAATACTGATAATATCGTAGCCGCGCTCTTCAATCGCTTGAATAACTCCAATGTGTGCGTGACCACGCGCGGCTCCACTTCCCAATATAAGAGCAACTGTTTTTTTTGAGCTCACCAATAACCCCTATTGACGTACATAAACAAAGGACACACGGTTCACACCGAGCGATTCACGCCCTAGATCCGCCAAATTAACAAAACGCACCCTGTCCTGAAATCTATCCCCCAAACCAGCCTGCATCACAGAAATAAGCTGATCACCCGACTCAAGCGCACTCAAACCAGCCGTTTTTTGACTCGTCACAAAACCAACCAAGGTTTGACCAGCCGGCAGCGCACTAACAAAGCGACGTATTCTAGGAATATCCTGAACATCCATTTGCGCCACAATATCGAACTCCGTTCCGTTTGCTTGCGCTGATTTCACTTCATCTAAGCGCACCATAACATCGCCTGCGCCACGTCGATTGATGTACAAAACCTGGTAAATATCCTGCGGATTTTTTACCACCAACAGAAATTGACTTTGATCTGGCCCGTACAACAGATAGTCACCAAAAAAGTTATTCGCCCAAGCATTACTGCTACCACAACTGCGGCTATCACACTCAAATAACACGGTGCGCCCATCCACTGTCATCTGCGAACGATAATGGCCATAGACATCCGATAAAACCGCATTACGATGAATTTTATAAAGTGATGAAAAAAGATCTCCCTCCAAGCGCTCTACACGCTCCGGCTCCCAACCACTTCCCGCACGACTAATTTTACCAAGCGGTATTTCAACAATCTGACCAGCTTGTGAGTTACTTTTCACCAACTGAGCCTCTCGATAAGGCTCTATCCCCAACATTCCAGCAAAAGAAAGGCCACTGAAAAAAGCCAATGAAAAAAATGACATCATACGTAACTTAAGCATATAACCTTCCTCTCACCCATATAGGGATGAATAACGCCATACAACACTGATTTAACAAGGTTGTCGCATTAATTTTGATCAATGAAACGCTGAATTTCTGTTGCCACCGCAAAGCAAGTTTCTGGCTCAAGATGAAAATGATGATTCCCTTCAAGCCATTTAAGCTTTATCCAAGGAAATTGAGCCGCACGTTTTTCGACCAAATGATGGTCATTTTGATAAATACCATCTTTAGCAACCAAGGCCAAAGTAGGGCACTTAATCTCTTGAATAAAAGCCTCAACACCCTCTTCATCCATACGAAAAGGAGACGGAAAAGTCAGTTTTCCATCATGTCGCCACATCCAAGTACCATCTGTATTTTGCTTCGCACCACGATCTACTAATATTTTAGAAGCCTCTTTGGAGAGCTGAGTAAAGCCTTCCATTCGCGCCAGCACCATATCGTCTTTCGTTTGATAACTGGTCTCACGGCCTAAACGAAACTTAACCATTTTATTCACGGCCCTTTGCAACGTCACCACACGATCGGCTGTCGTTCCAGTGAGTGGCCCCATATTATCCAGCACAATCAAACCGCGCACTTTATCAGGCGCAATCGCGGCAACTAACATCGCCACGGCCCCACCCATGCTATGCCCAATTAACCACACACTTTGCTTAGACTGATTTAAAATAGACACAACATCTAGGACATAATCCCACAAGTGATAAAAACTTCCTGCAGGGCGATGCAATGACACACCATGGCCCGCCAGATCTAACGCAATATGAGAGAAATCTGACAAATGAGGAGATAGATTAGAAAAACTCGCCGCATTATCGAGCCAACCATGCAATGAAAGCACCTTGAAAGCCGATGAATTTTTAGGCAACCACTGCAGTCCCGCTATCTCAGTGTGCGCAAGTTTATAAACGATTTCATTTCCCATATATGCTTTTTACCGATCCATAAGATTTGATTCAATAACTCATGATGGAGAAACACACCAACGAAATTGGCAGCATGCTGCCGCAAAGAATTCTCCTTCAATCGACGCTAAGGCGCCTGTTGTCATGGCGAAATTCATTGGCAAAGGCTGGTCAACCAGATAATCCACAAACTGATGGGCGAAAGGCTGGTGAGTCACCAGTAAAATAGAGCGATAGGGCTGATCATTTAACCATTGCGCTGTATCGATTTTTCGACCATCAGGGGTAATCAATGGGCAGCTTTTTATCTCAACCACACCATCTAAAGCTGCCAAAAAAACCTTTGCCGTCTGCTGAGCCCGAACATAAGGACTCACAAACACCGCATCAAACCTCTCACCTTTCTCTCGAAATGCTTGAGCAACCGTCTTCACTTCCGCCACACCAAGTTCCGTCAGCTCACGACTTTCGTCATGAGCATAACCATAGGGCTGAGCATTACCGTGGCGCAAAACATAAAGGCGTTTAAGCGTTGTCATCCACACCATCCGAAGGCCAAGGCTGAAAAGGAAAAGGTTTTTCTTCGGACTGAAAAGACAAGAAAGAAAATATCTGACCAATAAAGGCCGTTACGCTTTTTAGCCATGAAGACAGCATGAGAGGCTCATGTTTTGAACCTAATTTCACCAAACTCACCAGTACCAGCAAAACACCAAACACTGTCACAGCGATATTTAATACCACCCAATACAGCAACATAAAAATCACTCGAAACCAAAAACCTTGATCCACATAACCAGGCTTAGACATTGTCGTTCTCCTCATTCGTCGCAAATTCGACATCCCATTTTTGCTCACCCGTCATCATCGAACCTATCAATGACTCCAGTTGGGCATTTTCAAACAATAATTTAGACAAGCCTTCTGCAAGTGGCATGTACAAACCATGCTTATGAGCCTCATCAACCACCATTTTCAAGGTATTCACCCCCTCAGCAACTTCGCCAATTCCGCCAATTGCGTCGTCTAAATTTTGACCTGAACCAATAGCAAAACCCACTCGATAATTTCGACTCAGAGGCGAAGTGCACGTGGCTATTAAATCGCCCATCCCAGCCAAACCAAGAAATGTCATCGGATTGGCACCAAAATGCACAGCAAACCGACTCATCTCGGCCAGACTTCGAGTCATAATCATCGACATGGTGTTCTCGCCCACATTAAGCGCCTTAGCAAGGCCACACACGATCGCATAGATATTTTTTAGAGCACCTGCCAGCTCAACCCCTTTACTGTCTTTATTTTCATAAACACGAAAAGTGGGTGATTTAAGCAACTCAATCACTCGGCGACGAACTTGGTCATCTGCACTAGCAATAACCGTCCCAGTCATTTGACCTGCCGCTATTTCTTTCGCTAAATTTGGTCCGCTCAGCACCCCAATTTTTTGCGTCACAGGGTTTCGACGCAAAACATCACTCATAAGTTCAAAACGATTTGGATTAAATCCTTTCGTTGTGCTAATTAATATTTTATCTGCCGTCAACAATGGCTCAATACGCTGCACTACTTGCTCAAAAGATTTGGAGGGTATTGATACAAATACCGTATCACTGTCCCGTATTGCCTGTTCTAAATTGCTGGTTGCCAACAACTCACGGTGTAATGGCGCATTAGGCAAATAGCGACTGTTCAAACCTGTCAGGTTGATCTCTTCAACCTGCTCTTCATTTCGCATCCACTGGCTTACCTGATGACCATTTTTGGCCATAATGTTCGCCAAAGCAGTACCAAAACTACCCCCACCTAATACACATACAGAATGCTTCATAATGACTGCTTCTCTTTAAAAAATATCGTCTAACTATGTAAAAATAAACGAGACTAAGACGAACAACTAACTTCTAATGATTTCCCCCATTCTGGCGCTCTTTGCGCCAAAATATCGGATTCTGAATGCTCATCAAAAGGATGAGTGAGCACGTTCAACAAACGCCTAAATGGTAGATAATCACCACGCTCAGCGGCAAGAATCGCATCATGAGCCAAATAATTTCTCAGTATAAATTTGGGATTAACGGTTAACATGGAAGCACTCACTTGAGACCATGTTAATTCATTTTTGATGCGCGCCTCGGCATAGAGTTCCAACCACGCCGAAAGCCTATCTCGATCGATCACCTCGTCCAGTAAAAGCGAAAAGTCACTCCGGTCTAGATGACTCAATAAACGAAAAAACACAGTGTAATCCATCTTTTCCGATGCCAATATTGACAATAATGGCGGCAATAAAACATGAACATCTTGCGCTGAACACAAACCCATTTTACCCATCATTAAAACATCATAATGAGATTGCAACTCTGGTTCATAGCATTGCAAAATAGCAACAAGCTGATCTCGCTCAAGGTGCTTGGAAAAACATCGCATTAAGCAATTCAGATTCCACAAACCAACACCCGGCTGTCGAGAAAAGGCATAACGCCCCTCATGATCAGAATGATTACAGATCCAATCTGGTTCATAATCCTCCATAAAACCATAGGGGCCGTAATCAATCGTTTCTCCAGTGAACGAAAAATTATCTGTGTTCATCACACCATGCTGAAAACCAACAGATTGCCATTTCGCCATTATTCTAGCCGTGCGCTTTACCACTTCTATCAACATGCTTTCTAACGGCGACTCGGTTGCCAAGCACTCTGGGTAATAGTACTTGAGACAATAATCGATAAGCTGATCCAGCTGCGCCTGCTTGCCTTGGTAGAAAAAGTATTCAAAGTGACCAAAACGGATGTGACCTTGCGCCACTCTAAGCAACATGGCCCCCGCCTCAGGAGTTTCTCGATACACCGCTTCCCTACTATCGTAAAGCGCCAAAGCACGTGAAGAAGGGATGGAAAGAGCCGTCATGGCTTCACTGGCTAAATACTCACGAATACAAGAGCGCAAAACAGCCCGACCATCACCGCGTCGAGAATAAGGCGTCGGCCCCGCCCCTTTCATATGCAAATCATAAAGAAGACCATCTTGGCCGCGAACTTCGCCGAGCAAAACGCCACGACCGTCCCCCAACTGAGGTGAAAAACCACCAAACTGATGCCCCGCGTAAACCATACTTAGACTGAGTGGCAAAGTATCTTCGCCACTCAGAATGCGTTTTGTCTCGGTGGATTTAATATCAATAGACAGAAAAGAAGCGAGCGATTGGTTAAATTCTACCAAACGCTGCTCAAGAAGTGGCTGGACAAGGGTCTTCGAAGAAAACGCCTCACCCAGACTGGCAAAATGGTGCTCTAAATTCATTTTATCTCACTTAAAAATTAAGCGATCTTTATAGCGAAGTATCAACCATGTATTCACAACGGATACTTTCACCCACAACCCTTTCGATTTCAGGAATCATGAAAGCATCATCTTCGCTCGCAAAGCTGACAGACTTGCCTGTTTCACCACCGCGGCCAGTACGACCTATACGATGCACATAATCCTCAGGATCTTCTGGCAATGAATAATTTACAACAAGCTCCACGTTATCAACATGAATACCACGCCCTGCGACATCCGTTGCCACCAACACTTGAATAATGCCTTCTTTGAAGTTATTCAATGTCTTAACGCGTTTGTCTTGGGCCACTTCGCCAGATAAAATCGCACAGTTAATATTGGCTTTACGAAGACGCTCGTACAAATCACGCGTTTCGTCACGACGATTTGCAAAAATAATCGTACGTTGTCCACCGTTCTCATTAATTAGCTGCTTCAAAACGGGCCATTTTTGATCGGCTTCCACCGTATAAATGACCTGATCAATATTTTGGTTAGTCGCTTCCTTTGGTACAACAGAGACCTCTTTTGGAAAATACGTCCACTGCTGCGCAAGCGCTTGAATATCTTTCGGGAAAGTAGCGCTGAACAACATGGTTTGCCTTAATTCTTTATGAGGCGTCATGCGAATAATACTTTTCACATCAGGAATGAACCCCATAGAGAGCATACGGTCAGCCTCATCAAGAACCAAACACTCTACTTTGCCTAATTGCACTTTTCGGCTACGAGCAAAGTCCAATAAACGACCTGGCGTTGCGACCAAAATGTCTACATTCTCTGTTTCCAGAGCAATTTTTTGTTTCTCGTAGCTTAACCCACCCACCAATGTCACAACATTTAGGTGACAATTGGACGTTAGCTTAATGGCTTCATCTGCGATCTGAATGGCCAATTCACGAGTTGGTGCGATAATCAAACCACGGGCAAAGTTATTGGGACGTTTCTCTTCAAGAGGATAATCCAGAAAATCACTGATCATCGCGATTAAGAACGCGGCAGTCTTACCCGTTCCTGTTTGCGCTTGACCAATGATGTCATAACCCAGTAAGGTCATAGGCAAGGTTTCAGCTTGAATTTCACTGCAATACTCAAACCCCATTTCCGCAATAGACTTAATCACGCGATCTGGTAGATTCAAATCATGAAAGCGCAATTTTCCTTCTACCTTAGCAACTGGAAAATCCTCTATGGACCAAATTGAATTTTGTGCACGGCCAGTGGATGGCGCCTCTTCATTGACTTGAGCATTGGCTTGAACCGCATTTAAAGCGTCATCATTATTTTTTGGTCGCTTATTTGGGCGACGGGTACGTTTTGGTTTAGTGCTATTTTCTGATGGTGCTTCTTGAATTTGGTTTTCCATATTGGAATCTTTACGCTTCTATGTTTTGAGGTTAATGATCTTTGCAAAGAGTGTACCTAATTGGTAAAGCTTTATCACCCCTTGCTTACGCTTTGTTCTCGCTATTGGTAACGATACGGCGGCAAGCTATTAATTAACTGCGAGCCATAACGTTTTGTTCGCAATCGCTTATCTAAAATATGAATTTCGCCAGAATCCTGTTCGCTTCTGAGTAATCGACCTGTGGCTTGAACTAAACGCAGTGACGCATCCGGAATAGTAATCTCCATAAATGGATTTCCACCACGCTTCTGAATCCATTCGGCCAACGTTGCTTCAACAGGATCGTCGGGCACCGCAAAAGGTATCTTCGCAATATACACACAAGTTAAGTACTTTCCTGGCAAATCTACACCCTCGGCGAAACTTGCCAATCCGAGCAACAAGCTGCCTTTTCCCTCATCAATGCGTGCTTTGTGAGAATCCAAAATAACACGCTTAGATTGTTCGCCCTGCATTAACAAGATTTCTTGCAACTTGGCAGACAAAGACTGAGCAACTTCTTCCATTTGCCGACGAGAGGAAAAAAGAGCTAGGCTGCCCTTTTCTACTTCTACATGCTCATTTAAGTAGGCAATGATCTCAGCCGTATGCTGTTCAACACGATTGGGCTCATTCACCATATTGGGCACAACCAGCAAACCATTTTTTTGAAAATCAAATGGACTCAATACCCGCAAGTATTCACTCTCATAGGGCACACCAGAGCGCATATTAAAACGGTGAAACTGATTCAATGCGGTTAACGTAGCAGAAGTCACCACCGCACCAAAACATTTATCCCACAATTGCTGCCTCAACGTATTCGCAGCAAGAATAGGCGAACCACCCAGTTCAATATCTTGCTCCATTCCCTGCCCCGATAGCAGCAGCCAGCGGGCATTAGGTGGGAAATTCTGATCATCCACGGCAGAGTATAAGCGCCATAAACCAATACACTGCTCTAAGCGACCAAGAATAACGCCTAAAATAGGTTGCCACGTTTCGGCGGTTTCAGGCGTCACTCCCATGCCTTCATTTTGCTTCGTCTTCTTACATTCATCCTGAATGCTTTCAATATTGTTGAATAATTTTTGATAAGAGGTTTGTAAACTGTAAGCCAATTGACGCAACTCGTCTGGAATCTGACCAAACTCGAAGCGGTGCTGATTGTTATCTTGATCCAAGCCCAAACCCTGAATATAAGGCGCTAAACCTTGCTGCGCATATTGAATAAAGTTCACTATGCTTTGGATTTGCTGCGGGATTTTTAACAAGAGCTGCCCAGTCACGCTGACATCATCGGTAAGCTCTTGTTTTAAATTCACCAAGTTTTTCTCTAGCTGACGCAACCAAGTAATACTTTGTTGTAAACGCACTTCATGTCGAAAATGCCCAATCGCCTTATCCGGTAAATGATGGCCTTCATCAAACACATATATCGTGTCTTTTGGCGGTGTTAAGATAGCGCCACCGCCCAATGACAAATCGGCCAACACCAAATCGTGGTTGGCAACAATTACATCAGCCACCTCGATCTCTGCTCGCGCCTTAAAGAAAGGACAAGCGGAATAATTTGCACAATTTCGATTCGTACATTGTTGATGATCGGTGGTCAAACGCCGCCAATCTTGATCACGCACGATACCCGCCCAGTTATCTTTATCGCCGTCCCACTCGCCTTTCTGCAAAGCCGTGTCCATTTCCTGATAAAGTACGGTGTTGATATCATCGGAATGAAGATGTTGCTCAAAAAGACCCGCGAACATATCGTCTATCGCTTGCTCTTCAGAATTGAGAAAGCCTTCTAAATTATTCAGACACAGATAACGCCCCCGCCCCTTGGCGAGCGTGTATTTAAAACTAAGCTGAGTGTGCTCAAGAAGATCTGGCAACTCTTTATGTAAGATTTGCTCTTGCAGCGCCACAGTCGCAGTAGAAATGATTAATTTCAGCCCTCTCGCTTTTGCAATTGGAATCGCCGCAAGGCAATACGACAAGGTTTTCCCCGTCCCCGTTCCCGCTTCAATCACAGCAACATGCTTTTCGCCCAACCGCTCTCCTTCGGAGCCGCGATTGATGTTACCCAAGGTTCGCGCGATCGCAGCAATCATTTGACGCTGTCCAGACCTAGGTTTATGCGACTTCGCATCCAATGAAGCACGGTATGCGAGTTGAATTTGTGTTTTTAGTTCATCTGAAAGCATTTATATCATTGAGTATCGTTAAGAATGCTGTATATAATAACAGTTACTGTATAAACAACCAGACTACTTATGATTAAACTAACCAAAAGACAATCTGACGTACTAGAAACCATTCGCGAATTTATTGGTGAAACTGGGTTTCCGCCAACAAGAGCAGAAATAGCGCACCGATTAGGGTTTAAATCTCCCAACGCGGCTGAAGAGCATCTCAAAGCCTTATGCAAAAAAGGCGCAATTGAGATGCTGTCTGGCGCCTCAAGAGGGATACGCTTAGTTGAGCGGGCTTCTAATGACGGCCTAAAAGAAGACCTTGGCCTACCTGTCATTGGCAAAGTCGCTGCAGGTTACCCTATTTTGGCACAAGAAAACATCGCCTCGCACGTGAACATACCTGCTGATATGTTTTCACCACAAGCTGACTACTTTTTATCTGTGTCTGGAACCAGCATGAAAAACATCGGCATTATGGAAGGCGACCTACTGGCGGTTCACAAAACAACTGCCGTTCGAAATGGGCAAATAGTGGTTGCACGCATCGGCGATGAAGTCACTGTGAAACGCTTCGAACAAAATGGCAAAATTGTTCGCCTTATTCCAGAAAATGAAGAGTTCTCAGACATCATCGTTGATCTTGAAAGCGAAGACTTTGCAATAGAAGGTTTATCCGTTGGCGTCATCCGTCAAGGTCTTTAAAAACTTTTCAGCGTACAGGCAAAAAAACACACGAATAAAAAAGCGAAGCCTAGGCATCGCTTTTTTATTCGTGTTCACATCCGCTCACAGATTAATGCAAGATTTTGGGTCGGAACTCTTCATCATCAAGACAATCTGAATCTTCATCAAAAAAAGTATCTTCTGAATAAACAAAGTCTATACCTGCATGAAACATGCACTTTGCCAGCTCAAAATAACGATTTTTCAGATAAGACCGAGTGTCATCCGGAATCTGCAATATCGCCAAAGGAACGGTTTCCTCACCATCCTCGCTGGCTGGACGAAGTACGATATCACCATTCTCCAGCTCAACAATTTCTAGGTAGGATTCTTTCATATTCAATACTCTGATGACTCTTCTCTAAAACGCAAAACCAGCTCGACCAACTTGGTCAAATACAAACTCACAGACGCCCCGTTATCACTACCACGACCAATCAAATTATCACTCTGAACTGATGAAGACATGGAAGCTCGACACTCAAACTGCACTAAGTAAGCTTGGTTTAACTGATAACACCAAGATTCAGAGCGTGAAAATAGATCCGCTAACTCAGCCAGTACGGGCACCATGATCTGTTTCTTTTCAGCTTCTTTCAGCAAACTCGCCACATCCAAAGAACCCGATAAAGAATAAGCCGTCGACACTTCTTTTAACAAACCATTCAATGCACTTCTTAATTGAAAAATGGCCGAACTTTCAAGACCAACATTCAGCCATGCCTCTTCACTGATTTGACTTTGCTGGATAAAACGTCTCGCCGTATCCAGCTTTTGATTCGTCAGGCTCGCTAGGGTGACACCACTCATTTTTTCTTACCTTCTTCAATCACCCATTTAGAGCCAACGTAAAATGCCTTCCAGCCCGTTGGCTTACCTTCTTCTTCCGTCATCACATACTGCTCTTTTGTCTTACGACTGTAACGAATAATGGCAGGCCGACCTTCAGGATCTTTTTTTGGCGCATCGGCAAAAAAGTGATATTTAGGATCAATTTGATCCATGTAAGGAAGCAACTCTTCTACCAATGGAGCACGCGTTTCACGCTTACGTGGAAATTGACTGGCCGCCAAGAACAATCCCGTTGCGCCATCACGAAGTACGTAATGATCTTCTACATTCTGACAAGCAAGATCTGGCATAGGAACAGGATCCATCTTCGGCGGCGCGGCTTCGCCACTCTTCAGTAGTTTGCGAGTATTTTTGCATGCGTCATTAGTGCACCCAAAATACTTACCAAAACGCCCCGTTTTAAGCTGCATTTCTGATCCACATTTATCACATTCCAGTGTTGGACCATCATAGCCTTTTATTTTGAATGCACCCGTTTCCACTTCATAACCCGAACACGCCGGATTATTACCACAAACATGCAACTTGCGATGCTCGTCCATTAAGTAACTGTCCATGGCCGAACCGCAAATTTTACAGCGATGCTTATTGATAAGAGCCTTTGATTCCGCCTCTTCATCATCCACGGCAATCGCTTCATCGCCACGTATCAGGTTAATTGTTGCTTTACAGCGTTCTTTTGGTGGCAGCGCGTATCCAGAACAAGACATAAACACGCCAGTACTGGCGGTACGAATTTGCATAGGACGAGAACAAGTTGGACACTCAATATCAGTCGGAGTAGGCTCGTTCAGCATCATCCCACCATCAGGCGATTCCGCTTTGGCCAATACAGAGCTAAAATCTTTATAAAATGCATTCAGCGTTTTAATCCAATCTTTATGCCCTTCTGCAATATCATCCAGCTGCTCTTCCATTTGTGCCGTAAAACTAAAATTCATCAACGAACTAAAGCTATCAACCAAACGCTCAGTAACAATATCACCCATCTTTTCAGCGTAAAAGCGACGATTTTCTACTCGCACATAGCCACGATCTTGGATAGTAGAAATAATAGAAGCGTACGTTGAAGGTCGACCAATACCTCGCTTCTCCAACTCTTTAACCAAGCTGGCTTCACTGAATCGCGCGACAGGTTTGGTAAAGTGTTGCTCAGGCAACAGCTCTTTAAGGACCAAATATTCTCCCTGACCAACATCAGGTAAAATATTGTCTTCTCCTTTTTTTGCCACCGTATGCATAGCACGAGTATAACCATCAAAACGTAAGATACGTCCTTTGGCCTTAAATTCATAATCGCCAGAGGTAACCGTAATAGTCGTTGACGTATATTCCGCTGGCGTCATCTGACACGCCATAAACTGACTGCGAATTAAGTCATACAAACGATGCGCGTCTTTTTCCATGCCCTGCAAATCATCAACACGGACCGTCACATCAGAAGGTCGAATGGCCTCATGGGCCTCTTGCGCACCTTCTTTGCTGCTGTAACGAATTGGCTCTTCAGGCAAATATGCCTCACCAAAATTAGACAGTATATAGCCTCTTAGCGCCTCCACAGCATCGACACTCAAGTTTGTCGAGTCAGTTCGCATGTAGGTGATATAACCGCCTTCATACAAGCGCTGAGCAAGCATCATGGTCTTTTTAACGCCATAGCCTAAACGCGTGCTGGCCGCTTGCTGTAGCGTAGACGTAATGAAAGGTGCGGAAGGTTTACTGCTAGTTGGCTTGTCTTCTCGACTGCTAACAAGATATTTAGCATCGCTCAAACGCGCAACATGCTCGTCAGATTGCGCCTTGTTAACAGGACGATATTCTTTATCTTGATATTTCGCCGCTTCGAACTTAATCACCTCTTTCGAAGGCGTTGCTAACATCGCGTCGAGTTCCCAAAACTCATCTGGGACAAAGGCACGAATCTCTTTTTCACGTTCTACGATCAGGCGTACAGCCACGGACTGTACGCGACCAGCAGACAAACCTCTTGCCACCTTCGCCCAAAGCAATGGCGACACCATAAAACCAACCACACGATCTAAGAAACGACGTGCTTGTTGGGCATTAACACGGTTCATATCCAATTCAGATGGCGTTTCGAATGCTGCTTTAATCGCCTTTTTGGTAATTTCGTTAAACACCACACGCTTGTAACGACTGTCATCACCGCCAATGGCTTCGCGCAAATGCCAAGCAATGGCCTCTCCCTCTCTATCCAAGTCGGTTGCGAGATAGATGGTGTCAGCATTTTTAGCCAGACGTTTTAATTCATCGACAACTTTTTCTTTGCCCGGCAAAATTTCATAGTGTGCTTTCCAGTTGTGTTCTGGATCCACACCCATTCGAGAAATTAACTGCTGACGTGATTTACTACTTTTATACTCAAGTTTTTCTTCTGGACTCATCTTGCGCGTCAAAGCGGCTTGCTTTGCGCGTTCTTGAGGCGTAGAGGTGGCAGTTGTACCTGTTGGCAAATCTCGAATGTGTCCTACACTCGATTTCACAATAAAGTCGTTGCCCAGGTATTTATTGATGGTTTTCGCCTTAGCCGGCGATTCCACGATAACCAGTGATTTTCCCATTGAACTGTGTAAGCCTTTTAATAAAGTAGGTCTGCAAATCCACGTTGCACGAAGTTTCATCTCTAGGGGCGCTGATATTAAGCAAACACCTTTTATATGACAAGCGATCCCTGTATTGTTTCACATTAAATCTTGCTGAACTTAGTATTTCTTATTTAACATACTGAATTCATTGCTTAAGGACAATCATGGCTACCCTTCAAATATTAACAATTGCATTTTTGATCATCATTGTACTTTTGTCTGTGGTCATTGGATCACGCGCACACCAAAAAGAAAAAGAAATTACACAACGGCGCATAAAACAACTGCAACTTTCCAACCGAGCCGATCGCGCCGAGCAACACATCCGCGGTTTAAAAGATATTAACACAGACACCATCGCGACGGATGTGCTTTATGACTTCTATCTAGACACACTTCGCGAGCTTCTGCAATATTCAGACGACCCAGAGAAAATAGAAATCCGCATCGCCACGGCTGAAGAAAATCGTAACAATGATCCACTTGTGTTTAATCCGGAACCCGATTTGTTCAGTTTCCAGGAAAAAACCAATTACAGAGAACGCCTAACCAAACTGGCCAAAATGCTGCTCTATCTTCGCCGCAAAGGCCGCATCAGCCACTCCCATTACCAAGCATGTTACGAATATTTGCGCTGGCTCAACCTATGGATTCAATTGAATCGCCAAATAGTTCAAGCCAATAAAAATTTTGCCAGTGGTGATATGCGTGTTGCACAAACACTCTATGGCGTCATTCTGTCGCATCTTAAATCGGATGCGACAGAGCGACCAGAAAAAAACACATTGAAAAATTTTGTCACAGACAGAATTCGACAGATTTTATCACCCAAACTTGAAGCAATAAAAGACAGCGACAACCCAGAGGAAGTGCTGAGCGAGCTGCTACACAATCTAGACACTAATCAAAAGACCTAGTCAAACACCAGCAAGCACTACCATTACGCCACTATACGGTGACGTTTTTCAACTCTACCAGAGAGAAAAGCAGCTTTGCCAGTTCGTCTAATGACTCTTGGTCTGCAGCCTCTTGCCAATAAAATGTGACGCACTCTGGTGTGATTTTTATAGCCGTAAGTAAGCGCCCATAGCGTTCTAAGATGCGTTTGGACGACAGATCAAACTCAAATAACTCACTAGACCACCACCCATCCGCCACAGGGTGATATTTCCAAACCTCAAATGGCAATAACAAAAGCTGCTCTGGCAAAGAAACAACCGGCTTTAAGCGATAAAAAGAATAAGCAACTGTTTTTTGTCGATTGGTTGTCTTATCCCACTTGTCAGGAAGATCAATTGATGTAAGCTGAACAGTAAGGCCAAGTTTTCGAGCATGCATGCGTAACGCCATGCGCTGACGCTCTTTTTTGGGCGGCATAATCCATAATGCAGAGCCCATTAATGATAACGTAATAAAAATAACAATAAGAGCAGTCATATTTTCATGTCTCTCTAGTTTTCAACTAAAATAAGTTAATCAAGCCAATTTTTTGGAGGTGTTCTATGATGTATAACAGAATTCTACTTGCTGTTGACCTAACGGATGAGAGTATCAAGGTGGCCAATAAAGCCGTCGCCTTATGTAAAGCAACAGGCGCTGAACTGACCATACTCCACGTCATTGAATCACTTAATTATGCCTACGGCGGTGATGTACCAATCGACATAACAGACATTCAAGCCCAGCTACAAGAAACCGCTAAAGAACGTATTGCCATCTTAGAAGCCCAATTGGATGTTCCTGTTCGAGAAAGCTGCATCTCTCAAGGCGGCATAGAAAGTGAAATACACCGCATTGCCGAAGAAAAAAGAGTCGATCTTATCGTGGTAGGAAGTCATGGTCGCCATGGTCTAGCACTTTTATTGGGATCGACCGCCAACGGTGTCCTTCATGGCGCACCCTGTGACGTATTGGCCGTCAAAGTTGTGAAAGATTAATTCAACACAACAATGCAATAAAAAGGCGATGATATCATCGCCTTTTTATCTATTTTAGCTGACTCTTTTTCATCTACTTTGGCGAAATTTCACTTAACTTCTCGTCCAAGTCGTTCCATCTCTGCTATCAAGAAGTTCAATTCCTTGACTAGCAAGCTCATCACGAATTTCATCACTACGAGCAAAGTTTTTATCCTTGCGCGCCTGTGTCCTTTCATTGATTAAAGCCTGAATGGCGAACTCATCTAATCCTTCGGATACCGTGCTATTTTGCAAGAAGTACTCAGGATCCTGATACAGCAAACCAAGCAAATCAGCCAAGGAAAGCAATTCAGCAGCTAAAAGCGTAGCCTTTTGTGCATCTTCAGTTTTGGCCTTATTTAATTCGCGAACCAATTCGAATAAAACGGACAAAGCAACGGCTGTATTAAAGTCGTCCTTCATCGCTTCTTCAAAACGCTCTGTGAACACTGTTGGCTCATAAGTCTTGGCAATAGTCTGCTGGCGCAATGCTGTGTAAAGTCGCTCCAAAGCAACCTTAGCTTCTAACAAACTCTGATCAGAATAATCAATGGCGCTTCGATATTGGCTTGACACCATCAAATAGCGAACAACCTCAGGGTTAAACTTAGCCAACACATCTCGAACAGTGAAAAAGTTGCCTAACGATTTAGACATTTTTTCATTGTTAACGCGGACTGCACCACAATGCATCCAATAGTTAACATAGTCTTTACCTGTTGCTGCCTCAGATTGAGCTATTTCATTTTCATGGTGCGGAAACTTAAGGTCAGGCCCACCACCATGAATATCAAAGTGACTACCTAGGCAGTTAGTTGACATGGCAGAACATTCAATATGCCAACCAGGGCGACCAGCCCCCCAAGGTGAAGACCAAGATACCTCACCAGGTTTTGCCTGCTTCCACAATACAAAGTCAGCTGGATGCTCTTTAGAGATTTCAACATCAATGCGAGCACCTGCGAGCATATCTTCTAGTTTACGGTTATTCAATTTACCGTATTCTTTGAATTTTGTAGCTCGATAATAGACATCACCTGAAGCACCTTGATAAGCAAAACCTTTATCGATTAGTACTTGTACCATATCGATAATTTCTTGCATAAACTCTGTGGCTTTCGGCTCGCGATCCGGCATTTTATTACCAAGACGCAATTCATCTTCACGCTGAGCTGCAATCATACGCTCAGTCAAAGACTCGGTTGATTCATTATTTTCTTCGGCGCGCTTAATAATTTTATCGTCAACATCAGTGATATTACGTACATATTTAAGCTCGTAACCTAGGTGGCGAATAAAACGCGAGATCACATCAAAGGAAATCATAGCGCGCGCATGACCAATATGGCAGAAGTCGTAGACCGTGTTGCCACAGACATACATACCCACTTTGCCTTCTTCAATTGGCTTGAAAATTTCTTTCTTCCCACTAAGGGTGTTGTAAATCTTCAACATGCACTTAATTTCCTTTTGCTTCAATTTTCGCCCAAGAATCACGTAACGTAACAGTACGATTGAATACCAAACCGTCTTCTTTCAAATCGCGGCAGAAATAACCTTCACGTTCAAACTGGAAACCTTGGCCTTTTTCAGAACCCAATAAAGAAGGCTCAACCTTGGCATTTTTCAAAACAGTCAGAGACTCTGGATTAATGAAATCCAAGAAGTTTTTATCTTCATAGTTAGCATCTGGCGCTTCATTAATGAACAAACGATCATAAAGATTAACTGTAGCATCTACCGCATGCTTAGCACTAACCCAGTGAATCACGCCTTTTGGCTTATAATCTTCAGGGTTCACACCAAGGGTATTTTCATCATAGCGGCAAAGTAACTCAACCACTTCACCTGCATCATTTTTAATAGCTTCATCACAAGTGATGACATATCCACCACGAAGACGAACCGCACCACCTAAGGTTAAGCGTTTCCACTTACGAGGAGGTACTTCAGCAAAATCAGCAGCATCAATATAAAGTTCTTTACTGAACGGTACTTCACGAGCACCTGCATCATCATTTTTTGGATGATTTCCTACCGTAAAGATTTCTTCTTTATCGTCTGGGTAGTTGGTCAAGGTTACCTTAATAGGATTTAACACCACCATGACACGATTCGCACTCGCATCCAAATCTTCACGAATAGCGTGTTCTAGCATACCAACATCCACAATACCGTCAGACTTAGTCACACCAATACGCTCACAAAAATTGCGGATAGACAACGCCGTGTAACCACGACGGCGCAAGCCCGAGATAGTTGGCATACGAGGATCATCCCAACCATGAACGTGCTTTTCATCCACTAGCTGCTTAAGTTTACGCTTACTCGTCACAGTGTAATTTAAGTTCAGACGCGCAAATTCAATCTGCTGTGGATGAGCCGTATTTAAGGTTTCCAACACCCAATCATACAATGGACGATGATCTTGGAACTCTAGCGTACAAACAGAATGCGTAATATTTTCCAATGCATCAGATAAGCAATGTGTAAAGTCATACATTGGGTAAACGCACCACTTGTCACCGGTTTGGTGATGGTGAACATGACGAACACGATAAATAATCGGATCGCGCATATTGATGTTTGGGCTGGCCATATCAATTTTGGCACGTAAAACCACTTCGCCATCTTTGTATTTACCGTTCTTCATGTCCATAAAAATAGCCATGTTTTCCTCAACGGTACGATCGCGGAATGGGCTGTTCTTGCCTGGCTCTTTCAGCGTGCCACGGTATTCGCGCATTTGTTCAGCATTGAGCTCGCAAGCATAAGCCTTACCAAGCTGAATAAGCTGAACCGCAAAATCGAATAACTCGTCGAAGTAGTCAGAGGCAAACTTGGGCTCACCACTCCATTCGAAACCAAGCCATTCCACATCGCGTTTAATAGATTCTATGTATTCAACACTTTCCTTTTCAGGGTTGGTGTCATCAAAACGTAGATTGCATTGACCGTTGTAACGCTGCGCTAAGCCAAAGTTAAGACAAATGGATTTCGCATGACCAATGTGTAAGTAGCCATTTGGCTCAGGTGGAAAGCGCGTAAGAACCTTACCGCCATGCTTGCCTGATTCGTTATCTTTATCAATGATTTGGGTAATAAAATTACCTGGTTTAGACGTTTCTGACATGTTTGATGTAAGTCCCGATAAGTGTTGTTCTAACAATATTGTTACTTTGATCGGCAAGTATATAGCATTTAGGTTTGCATGGGATATTGAGGGGAAAATCTTTTCAACCTTTTTCTCTTTTTTATAAGGAAAATCCGCATTTCATGACGCAAAAGACCATAACACAACCAAAACAGTATGCCACTGATGCCATAGAGAAACACCTAAAAGCCAAGCTTTCCAAAAACAACCGCTTATTCTTGGCCCTGCATAAAAATCAATGGTGCGATCTTCCCCATTAAACCAGCCAAAGTCACAAAATCTATCATGGTTAACCAGGCTTGTTTCCTCTTAGATTTCTAGTTTGAACCCTCAGGCCTCTGCTATACTCCGCGTTTTATCAACTCTCACCTTAATCACCGAGGTTATTAAGGCTTATTTCGAGGAACCAAAAGATGTCTGAAAAAGCCGTCGTTGTGTATTCAGGAGGCATGGATTCCTTCACGGTTCTGAATACCGCCATTCAGAACGGGATGAATGTGTACGCTTTGTCTTTTAACTATGGGCAAAAGCACAGCAAAGAACTGGACGTGGCCACAAAGGTTTGTCGTGAATTGGGCATTTCCCATAAAGTGGTCGATATCACTGCCATTAATAGCTTAATGGCAAACTCTTCTTTGACCAGCGATACTGAGATTCCAGAAGGCCATTACGAAGACGACAACATGAAGTCTACTGTCGTACCCAATCGCAATATGGTTCTGCTTTCTATGGCAATTGCCTATGCCGTTTCATTAGAAGCAGGCAAAGTCTATTACGGTGCGCACTCTGGCGATCATCATATCTATCCTGATTGCCGTCCAGAATTTGTGGAAGCCATGAACGCGGTATCTAAAATAGCCAACTATCAGTCGGTGGAAATCGTCACACCGTTTTTGCATTCATCGAAAGGCGAGATTTTAAAAGCCGGATTGGCCATGAATCTTAACTATGCCAATACATGGACATGTTATAATGGACGGGAAAAATCTTGTGGCAAATGTGGTGCTTGCTACGAACGTTTAGAAGCGTTTGCAGAACAAGGCCAAACAGATCCACTGGACTACGAAGCTTAAACAAGAAGCTAGACAAAGAATTATTCCTGATTTTAGTGTGTTTGTTTTAGTGCCGATTGGTTTTTGTTCCACAAATTCCCAGTTTGGCGATTAAATTATCAACTAAAGTTATCACCCTTACCTCGACTGTTTTTCGAGATGCTGCTTGTCAGTATGTAATAGGTATAACCAAATGTATTCTATTAAAGAAGCCTTTTATTCGTTACAAGGCGAAGGTGCGCATGCTGGACGCCCTGCTCTATTTTGTCGTTTTACCGGCTGCAATCTATGGTCTGGTCTTGAAAAAACGCGCGCAAAATCCGAATGTCAATTCTGTGACACCGATTTTATTGGTACAGACGGGCAGCATGGCGGAAAATTTAACACCGCCGAACAATTACGCTCCCATATCGATGCTCTTTGGCCTGAAAACCAAGGACATAAATACGTTGTTTTTACGGGCGGTGAGCCCGCACTTCAGCTGGATACCGAGTTGATTGCTGAAATGAAGCGACACGGTTATACCATCGCAATTGAAACAAATGGCACAATGGCATTACCGCAAGGGATTGATTGGATATGTGTTAGCCCAAAAACCGCCAAGCCTTTGATAGTCACCAAAGGAGATGAGCTCAAGTTGGTGTATCCGCAGTCACATATCTCGCCAGAATTATTTGAAACATTGGATTTTTCGCATTTTTACTTACAACCAATGGATCAAAGTCACTTAACAGCTGATCAAATTCCGCTCATGGACACCCAACAAGCCACTTTGCACTATTGTTTATCGCATCCAAGGTGGCGTCTGAGCTTACAAACACATAAAATGCTCAACATTGATTAGATAAACAACACTTTACTATTAATTAAACAAGGAATCTTAAATGATCATTCTACACACAAATCACGGTGACATTCACGTTGAACTAGATTACGAAAAAGCGCCAAAGTCTGCGAAAAACTTCGAAGACTATGTGACATCAGGTTTTTACAATGGCGTTATTTTCCACCGTGTAATCAATGGCTTCATGATTCAAGGTGGTGGTTTTGAACCCGGCATGACACAAAAACAATCTCGCACCGCGATTGAAAACGAAGCAGATAACGGCCTCAAAAATGAAATCGGCACATTGGCGATGGCTCGTACAATGGATCCACACTCTGCTTCAGCACAGTTTTTCATCAACGTAGCAGACAACAGCTTCCTAAATCACCGCAGCAAAACGCCAGACGGCTGGGGCTATGCAGTATTCGGTAAAGTAACGGCCGGAATGGATGTCGTAAACAAGATCAAAGAAGTGAAAACGACGATGAAATCAGGACACCAAGACGTTCCTGCTGAAGACGTTATCATCGAAAGTGCAGAACTGGTAAAAAGCGAAGGCTAATGATTCGTTATTTTATATCTGATCTGCATTTAAGTGACAATCGTCCGGATCTTATCCGGGCGTTTGTCCAAATGACAAATGCCTTAATTGCTCGCCAAGAAACCGCTGAACTTTATATTTTAGGGGATTTCTATGAAGCTTGGATCGGTGATGACTTCCAGTCCGCTTGGAACAATCAAATAGAAAATGCACTGGTAAAGCTCACACAAGCTGGTATCACACTGTATTTTTTACATGGCAATAGAGACTTTTTAATTGGGCAAGATTGGCTGACTCGTGTCAACGCGACCTTTCTACAAGAACAAACACAACTTTCTCTAGACCAATGCTCTATCCTCCTAACCCATGGTGACGAATATTGCTTAGACGATACAGAATACCAAGCCTTTAGAAAAACAGTACGATCTAAACCTTGGCAAGAACACATCTTAGCCATGCCATTAGAACAGCGTATTGCACTCGCAGCCCAACTGCGTAATGACAGTAAATCCATGGCAACAGAAAAATCCATGGACATCATGGACGTTACTGTCGATGCGGTAAAATCTTCTTTGGCACATCATCAATGCCAAACGGTTATTCATGGACACACTCATCGTCCAAACATCCATAAAGCAGATGATTATTTACGTTGCGTACTCGGCGACTGGGACAAAACTATTTGGCTGGCAAGCATCAAAAATGATATTTACCGTCAATATAACGCGTCAGTTGAAGATTTTTTGCAAGACGGATTACCTGCATTAAAAGAAATACACCAAGCAAACCTTTGCTTCTAACGAGTGATTAGAAAACAGCAACAAAGACAGCCCTAGCCTTCACCTTGGCTGGGGCGTTTTTCTCAGGAATTATCGCCAAAGGCAACACTTAGCTGTGACAGCAACGCTTACTCAGCGTTTTAACAACTGCCTAACCCAAACAGTTTCCTCCGTATTACGAGACCGACTAAACTCAACATTCCGGTTATGCAACATGGCTACTGCCCGAAAAAAGGCATTATTGACGATAACCGGACTTAATTGAATGCCGTAAGCTTGCCACCAATGCTGTTGCACCTTGCAGGTTAGCAGCTGATATAAAAAATCCAACTCTAAAGACCCTTTATACATAACATCCAAATCAACAACAGGATCTACTTTTGCAATTTCCAAGGCAAGCCAGTACGTCACATCTGGGAGGGTTTCGCTCTTATGTATGCCCATCATCTTTCTCCAGCGTATCAAGTCATACGATGAGGTCTTTTTAGAACAACAATGTAAAGACCTCAGATATCAGTGTAGCAGCCTCTTAAAAACTCTCCATTAAGCAAGGGAAATAGATTGTGGCAATTTGTAACTTAATTAATGCTTGGCGGCCCACTGTGAACACGAAATTCAACATCAGGCTCATTGATCAACTGTCGCTCCAACTCACGAAAAAAAGCCACACGCTCATCAATTGATTCATTCGCATACTCTTGCGCCAGCTCAAGGTAGTCTTCGAAGTGACGCGCTTCCGATTTGAGCAATGAAATATAAAACTTAGACAACTCTTCATCTAGATGCGGTGCTAATATGGCAAAACGCTCACAAGAACGCGCTTCAACAAATGCCCCAATAATCAAAGTATCCACTAAACGGGCAGGCTCGTGAGTTCGAATATGCTTACGCATTCCATCGGCATAGCGTGATGCGGTTAAATGTTCATAAGCAATGCCTCTTTTACGCATCAATTTGTGTACCTGCTCAAAATGTAATAGCTCTTCCCGAGCCAAACGAGACATTTTATGCAGCAAATTATCGCGATCCACATAACGATACATTAAGCTCATGGCTGTTGAGGCGGCCTTTTTTTCACAATGAGCATGATCATTTAATAATAAGGTTTGATTCTCTATCGCCCAATTCACCCATGCTTCAGGAGATTTGCATGGAAGAAATTCAACAAGCTCGGGGTATGCAGATAACATTACTCTACCTTTTTGTGTTAAAAAACGTGATTATACTCTGTATTAAACACTTAGGCAGCAACGTCTTGATTTGGATATCAAATTCGTAATGAATGATTTTTATGACCCCCAAAAACTAAAAATTGGACAACATGTTGGTGTCGAACTCGACCCATATGTTCTAAATTATCCAGTCGATAGTACAAAAACCACTTGGGTTGCCGACCAGGGCGGACGCCCGTTTGTGCTTCGTTTTTTTCAGCCCCAAAAGGGTAAAGTAGAGGATTTTTTACAAAATGCGAGAAAGTATGCCAGCGTAAAACATCCTGCTATCACCCCTAATTATCCGCCCTTCTATTCGAATTTGTGGGTATTTTCCTGTTCGGCTGTTTGCGGTGGCGAAAACCTGTACAGCTTTTTAGGCAAATACCCCGATGGCGCCCCGCTTAATGTTGTTATTGGCTTATTTGACAATATGGCAAAAGCGTTGGACCAGGTCCATAAAAATGGGCTTTTTCACGGCCATCTAGATTTGAACTCAATCCATGTTGTCAACGGTTTAGGCATAATGACAGGGTTTGGTAGCCACAATTGGATGAAGCGCATTGAAGAAAGCGAGATGGATAAGCGCCTTTTTCCTCCCGAATACTCAAAGAAAGAACAAAAGCGCGCCCCCAATTCGGATAGCTTTGCTTTTATGAAACTGCTGATGGCGGCCTTATTGGGGGAATCTATTCTTGATAAAGATTTTGCAACGAGTCTGCCTGACACACATCCAAATCTCAGTGATGCGACCTGGAGCCGCCTCCTCAAATGGAGCCGTGAAAGCGAACGCCACAGACCAAAATCACTGACTGAAGTCATTCAGATGCTTCGGGCAAACCTTTACAAACCCGAAGCGAGCCCAAGCTCAAACACAAAACGCGCTATTAGACGCTACATTCGTAATACGTCTTCCAAAACGATGATCATCGCTGTGGGCTCCTTGGCTTCAGGTTTGATCGCCGCCGTCATTTTGTGGCCAGAACCACGCCAAGAGGAAATCGTTAATATCCCCGTACCCGAACCAAAAATAGAAATACCAGCACCATTTGAGGCATTGCCCCAAACACTAGAGGAACCTCTGATCTCTGGAGGCACAGCGCCTAAAATAGAAAAAATCCCGCCCGCTACTTTTATGATGGGGGACCAAAATAAGATAGGCGACGACAACGAAAAGCCCGTTCACGAAGTCGACATTCCCAATGGTTTCTTCATCAGTAAATACGAAGTCACCTTTGAGCAGTATGATCTATTCGCAAAGGCAACAGGGCGTGAGTTACCTCCAGATAATGGATGGGGCCGCGGTCAACGCCCTGTCATCAATGTTAGCTGGTACGACGCAAAAGCCTACACAGCTTGGTTATCTGAGCAAACAAATGAAGAATATCGCCTGCCCACGGAAATAGAGTGGGAGTATTCTGCGAGAGCCGATTCCAGCACCGCTTTCTGGTATGGCAATAACGTCAAACCAGGCTACAGTGTATGTGATAGTTGTGGGAGTCAATGGGATGGTGTTTCCACTGCTCCTGTTGGCAGTCAGGCGAGTAATCCACTAGGCTTGTTTGATATGCATGGTAACGTAGCGGAGTGGGTAGAAGATTGCTATCACGACTCTTATGAAGGCGCACCGAGCAAAAACCAAGTGTGGCTATCAGACCAGTGTGGCAGCAGAGTTTTACGTGGCGGATCTTGGTTTGACATCCCAAGAGTAGGCAGAAGCGCCACTCGTTATCGAGCTGAGCCAACATTAAAAGCCAGCAACTGGGGATTTAGGGTCGTACGGATTATTCAGCAATCGAATGGTTTGGCTAAATCGGAATAATTCCGCTAAATGTCACCTATTCGAAATTGTTATGGCGCAGAGTAAGTCTTTAGGCCATTTTTTCTATAAAATAAGTGCATCAAAAAATGCTAGAGAACGAGGTTTGCTTGATATCTGAAGGCAAACCAACATTTTCTAATGTGCGACGAATAAAGTCGAAGATGAAAACCCAAGGGAATCAATATGCCAAAAACATATTGTGGACATGTCAAAAGACGTGTTTGAGGTACAATTTTGTATCTGCCCCCTTAATGCCAAAACGATCTGTGTAAAAAAAGCTAAACAAGGGAATGACACAATAAGGTTGGACGGACTATTTTCTTTAGAGCGAATACAGTTAGCCTAAATTCCATTATTAGCACATAACATTATCGTCAATTATTATTCAGAGGTGCAAATGAGCTTATATTTAGAGTACTTACAAGAAATAGAGAATCGCAAAGGCCAAGGATTGCATCCTAAACCAATTGATGGCGGCGATTTACTGGCTGAAATCATTGCTCAAATCAAAGATGAAAAACATGAGCACCGCAAAGAATCACTCTCCTTCTTTATTTACAACACCCTACCTGGCACCACAAGCGCAGCGGTTGTTAAAGCACAATTCCTAAAAGAAATCATTTTAGGCGAATGCAGCGTAAAAGAAATCACGCCTGAATTCGCTCTAGAGCTACTTTCTCACATGAAAGGCGGCCCTTCTGTTAAAGTATTGATCGATCTTGCCTTGTCAGCTGATGCGACTGTCGCAGCACCTGCTGCAGACGTATTAAAAACACAAGTATTTCTGTACGAAGCCGACATGGAACGTATTGCTTCCGCTTACAAAGCAGGCAACACAATTGCTAAAGACATTCTAGAAAGCTATGCGCAAGCAGAGTTTTTCACCAAGCTGCCCGACATCAGTGAAAAAATTGAAGTAGTAACTTACATTGCCGCTGAAGGGGACATTTCGACAGATTTACTATCCCCAGGCAACCAAGCTCACTCTCGCTCTGACCGTGAACTTCACGGCAAGTGCATGATCACACCTCAAGCACAGCAAGAAATTAAAGCCCTACAAGTTAAGCATCCAAATGCGAAAGTGATGCTTATTGCTGAAAAAGGCACAATGGGTGTTGGTTCATCACGTATGTCTGGTGTGAACAACGTTGCACTATGGGCAGGTCAACAAGCAAGCCCATACATTCCATTTGTTAACTTTGCCCCTATCGTTGCCGGCACAAACGGTATCTCTCCTATTTTCATGACAACAGTAGGCGTGACGGGCGGCATTGGTTTAGATCTTAAAAACTGGGTGAAAAAGCTGGATGCCAATGGCAAACCTGTACTTGATGCAAATGGCGATGCCATTCTCGAGCAAGCTTATTCCGTTGAGACAGGCACATTATTAACCATCAACACCAAAGAAAAGAAACTCTACAACGGCGATAAAGTATTAGTCGATGTCTCTTCCGCTTTCACACCTCAACAAGTTGAGTTCATGAAAGCAGGCAGCTCTTACGCGGTTGTATTCGGCAAGAAACTGCAAACATTTGCAGCAGAAACGTTAGGCATTACAGCACCCACCGTTTACGCTCCAGCAAAAGAAATATCGAAAGACAATCAAGGCATGACAGCCGTTGAGAAAATCTTCAATAAAAACGCAGTAGGCGTAAAATCGAAGAAAGCCCTTCATGCTGGCTCAGATGTTCGCGTCAAAGTAAACATCGTAGGCTCACAGGATACAACTGGCCTAATGACAGCTCAAGAACTGGAGTCTATGGCGGCAACCGTTATCTCTCCAAGTGTTGATGGGGCCTACCAATCAGGCTGTCACACTGCCTCTGTTTGGGATTCAAAAGCGCAAGCAAACATCCCTAAGCTTATGTCTTTCATGCATAAATTTGGATTAATCACTGGTCGTGACCCAAAAGGCGTCTACCCTCCAATGACAGACGTAATTCATAAAGTATTGAACGACATTACTGTTGATGATACAGCCATCATCATTGGTGGCGACTCTCATACCCGTATGTCTAAAGGTGTTGCGTTTGGCGCTGACTCTGGAACCGTCGCCTTGGCTCTAGCAACAGGCGAAGCAACTATGCCAATCCCTGAATCTGTCAAAGTGACCTTTAAAGGCACAATGAAGAGCTACATGGATTTCCGTGACATCGTACACGCTACACAAGCTCAAATGCTTAAACAGTTTGGCGGTGAAAACGTTTTCCAAGGCCGCGTAATTGAAGTTCACATTGGTACATTGATGGCTGACCAAGCCTTCACCTTTACTGACTGGACTGCCGAGATGAAAGCGAAAGCTTCTATCTGTATTTCTAAAGACGACACACTAATTCAATCTTTAGAACTGGCTAAAAAACGCATCCAGATCATGATAGACAAAGGCATGGAAAATGAAGCCAAAACGCTTCATCATCTAATCGATCTTGCTAATAAGCGTATTGCAGGCATCAAGTCAGGCGAACAACCTGCTCTTGTACCAGACAATAACGCTAAATATTATGCTGAAGTTATTGTTGATCTTGACGAAATCATCGAACCGATGATTGCCGATCCAGATGTTAATAACGATGATGTTTCTAAGCGCTATACACATGACGTCATTCGCCAAGTTTCTTTCTACAAAGATAAACCGGTTGATTTAGGCTTCGTTGGCTCTTGCATGGTTCACAAAGGTGACATGCAAATCATCGCTCAGATGTTACGCAACATCGAAAAACAAAATGGCAGCGTAACATTCAAAGCGCCACTTGTTGTTGCACCACCAACTTATAACATCGTTGATGAGCTAAAAGCGGAAGGCGACTGGGAAATCCTTAAGAAATACGCTGGTTTCGAATTTGACGACAGCAATCCTAAAGGTCAAGCACGTACTAAGTACGAAAACATCCTTTACTTAGAGCGCCCTGGTTGTAACTTATGCATGGGCAACCAAGAGAAAGCTGAGCCTGGTGATACGGTTATTGCAACTTCGACTCGTTTGTTCCAAGGTCGTGTTGTAGCAGACTCGAACGAGAAGAAAGGTGAGTCTTTACTAGGCTCTACCCCTGTCGTTGTGCTTTCTACAATATTGGGACGTTTCCCAACGCTAGAGGAATACAAAGCAGCCGTTGATGGGATTCACCTAACAGACTTCGCGCCACCACTAGATGCCATGACAATGGCACCAGTAGAGTTTATTCCTGCTACTAATATTTAATCATCACAGATTAAGTAGCGTGTAACACAAAAAAGCGACACCCCGCCAGGTGTCGCTTTTTTTGTACTGCATTTTATTAAGCCTCTCTCCTCTTATTCGCAAGCCCATGTAGGAAAGTATAATGTCAAAAAGAGCAATGGAATGATGCTATTTTTTAACAGACATAAAAAAGCCCCGCTATAAGCGAGGCTTTATCCTAAAAATTAGACTCACTAAATGACTTCTCGCTCTACAAGCTCATCAAATTCAGCTTGCAACTGGCGCTCAATAGGACTCTCTACATCTTTGGCATTAATATGGTGCTGTCGACCAGCATTTTTAGGCTTAGCTTTGTGTTTAATCAGCTGTTTTTCTAACTTACTGACTAACATATCAAGGGCAGGTTTAAGTTGTTTTTCCGTTTGAACCATGGCAAAGAGATCATGACCAGGAATATGCACACTGGCTTCTACTATTAATTCATGAGTCCCATGCTTCTCTGTATTTAAGGTCACATTAATCGTGGTAATCTGATTATTGATACGCGACAAGTGATCCATTTTTTCTTTTACTACTTCTTGAACTTCTTCACCAGATTGGACGTGGTGACCGCTGATATTCAATGTATACATAGAGAATTTCCTTCTGTTGTAATCAGGTTTTTATTAACTTACTTTCTGCTCTCCTCTGTGCCCTTTCTATAATCTATGGATGAATTCGTTTAATTTCAATGCCGAGAATGTAAATACTTGCTCAAGATCATGAATAAAGCAAAATATTTACAATAAATACCCTCCCCTTACTCAAAAAACTTTATATATCAATATCATAACTCAAAAAATCTAGCAAACCTTTCAATACACTTTACTGCAAATATTTCTCTTTGACGCTCTTAAAGATCTACTCAATTAACCATAGCTGATGAATCACAATAGTGACATCTCAAAACACAAAAAAAGCTTCATGCCCTTATCTTAAGACGCCGCTGCCACAAAACGATAGAGAGCCGCCAGTAGCAAACAGACAACCGCCGGTATGAATAAAGCCCAGAATCCAAGCTGCAAAAACAACCATGACCCTATGGCACCACCACAGATAAAACCCAATACGATAATGACAAACAAACATGCTTTGCGTCGATCCAGTGCTTTGCCTTGAAGACGCTCTCCTAGCATAATCCCCAAATCAGTAAATATACCGGTAAGGTGCGTCGTGCGCACAACCGCACCACTGTAAGTGGTCGCTAGGGCATTCTGTAAGCCACAAGCCGCTGAAGCAAGATAATGGCCCGATGTATGACCATTCAGCAATAAACACATCGAAACAAATAAAAACAAAGCCTCCAAGACCAGTAAAACATCATAAAAACGACCAAGCTTTAATGACCTACCTGTCAACATATAGCCAGAAATCGCCGACCCCATAACAAAACTTAATAGAATTCCGGTCAAATGCAACAGGGTACCTGACGATTGGGTAAACAGCACACTGCCGATCAGTGTTGCCGTTCCTGACAAGTGAGACACGGCCTGATGATGGAACCCTAATAAAGCAACAGCATTGACGCTACCAGCAACAAAAGCGAGTAAAAACGCGCCATACTCAACCCATTTAGGCAATCGAGACAACACTCCACCTCCCATCCTGCTTTACATCAATGCCGCCAACTACTGCCACAAAGCAATACAATCTATTTACCATATCAACACGCCACGCCTCACCTAGCAAGCAAAAAAAAACGCCAGTCGATAGACTGACGCTTTTTTTCAACTACCAAACACTAATTAGATTAGTGGTTTAACAAAATTCGCAACATACGACGTAATGGCTCTGCAGCGCCCCATAGCAATTGGTCACCAACAGAGAAAGCACTGATATACTCAGGCCCCATATTCAATTTACGAATACGGCCAACTGGAATATTCAATGTTCCCGTGGCGGCTGTTGGCGTTAAACGCTCCATCGTTGCTTGCTTATCATTAGGCACTACACTCACCCAATCGTTATGCTGAGCAAGTATACCTTCGATATCCGCAACAGGAATATCTTTGTTCAACTTGATGGTGAACGCTTGGCTATGACAACGCATCGCACCAATGCGGACACACAAACCATCCACTGGAATGATGGCACCAGTATTGCCTAGGATCTTATTCGCCTCAGCCTGTGCTTTCCACTCTTCACGGCTTTGACCGTTATCCAGTTGCGAATCAATATAAGGAATCAAAGAACCCGCTAGCGGCACACCAAACTGATCAACAGGCATAGTATTCGAGCGCATTTGCTCAGCAACTTTGCGGTCGATCTCTAAAATAGCACTGGCAGGATCAGCAAGCTCAGCTGCAACAGAATTCTGCAGCATGCCCATTTGATTAATCAGCTCACGCATGTGGCGTGCACCACCACCAGAGGCGGCCTGATAAGTCATCGACGTCATCCACTCGATATGGCCTTTTTCAAATAGACCACCCAGTGCCAACAACATCAAACTCACGGTGCAATTACCACCTACAAAGGTTTTTACGCCGTTAGACAAACCTTGCTTGATAACATTTAAGTTAACAGGATCAAGCACGATAATAGCGTCTTTTTCCATACGTAAAGAAGACGCGGCATCAATCCAGTAACCCTTCCAACCCGCATTACGCAACTGAGGGTAAATAGCCTTGGTATAATCCCCGCCTTGACAGGTAATAATAATGTCCATTTTTTTCAACGAATCAATATCATTCGCATCTTGAAGCAATGGAATATCTTTACCAATTTCTGGACCTTTTTGCCCCGTTTGTGACGTGGTGAAAAAAACCGGATCAATATGATCAAAATCTTTTTCTTCCATCATTCGTTGCATCAACACGGAACCGACCATTCCGCGCCATCCGACTAAACCTACAGTGTGTTTTGACATGGTTAACGTTACCTTTTTTTGTGGGGCCACTCATACCAAGAGCAGTATCCCTAATGAATGCCCAATATCACTGTGATATTAAGCTTTTAATGCAGCTAGAACCGCATCGCCCATGGCTTGCGTACCAACTGTTTCGCATCCTTTTGATGCTATATCTGCCGTTCTTAGACCCAAATCTAGAACGTTACTCACCGCCGCTTCAATGGCATCCGCCGCGTCTTTTGCGTCTAAAGAATAACGCAACATCATAGCAACAGACAAAATCGTCGCCAATGGGTTCGCAATTCCTTTACCGGCAATATCAGGCGCGGAGCCGTGACATGGCTCATACATACCACGACCTTCCGCATTGAGTGATGCAGAAGGTAACATACCAATCGAACCTGTCAACATAGCAGCAGCATCAGAAAGGATATCACCAAACATATTGCCAGTAACCATTACATCAAACTGTTTTGGGGCACGAACAAGCTGCATCGCAGCATTATCCACTAGCATATGGGTTAATTCGACATCAGGATACTCTTTGGCGACTTCCTCCATTATTTCTTTCCAAAGCACGGTCACTTCTAGCACGTTGGATTTATCAATAGAGCACACACGTTTGCCTCGTTGACGAGCGGCTTCAAAAGCAGATCGGCCAATGCGGCGAATTTCTGACTCGTTATAAACGTAGGTATTGAAGCCTTCGCGTTCACCATTTTCTAATGTACGAATACCACGTGGCTGACCGAAGTAGATACCGCCTGTTAATTCACGAACAATCAGAATATCCAAGCCAGCAACGATTTCTGGTTTCAAGCTAGAGGCATCCGCCAACTGTGGGTACAAAATAGCAGGACGAAGATTCGAAAACAGGTCAAGATTGGAACGCAGTCCAAGCAAACCTTTTTCAGGGCGAACCGACATATCCAATTTATCCCACTTAGGACCACCCACTGCGCCAAGCAAAATGGCATCGGCCGCTTTCGCTTTTGCTAACGTGGTTTCGGGTAAAGGAGACCCAGTCTCATCATAAGCAGCACCACCAACCAAGGCACTTTCATGTTGAATGTTCAGGGAAAACCGCTCGTTAACCGCATCCAACACTCGTACTGCTTGCGCTACGATTTCAGGACCAATACCGTCACCCGGCAATACCAATACATTTTTAGTCATTTTAAACCCTTAAAAGCTCAGTCTTTTATTTATTGACCGCGTGGCAAGAAAAGCCAAGGCGCATCTTTCATTCGTTTTTCTTCATAACGCTGGATAGCGGCATCTTGCTGCAGCGTCAAACCAATATCGTCTAAACCATTTAATAGACAATGCTTGCGGAAATGATCAACATTAAATTCAAACGTCGCGCCCGAAGGTGAAGTAACCGTTTGATTTTCAAGATCTATCGTAATTTGCGCACCTTGACGCAACGCCACTTCAGCGAATAATTGATCCACTTCTTCTGCTTGTAGAACAATAGGCAACAAGCCATTTTTAAAACAGTTGTTGTAGAAAATATCGGCAAAACTTGGCGCAATAATAGAACGGAAACCGTAATCATCTAGGGCCCAAGGTGCGTGCTCACGACTGGATCCACAACCAAAATTTTGACGCGCCAGCAACACACTCGCGCCTTTATAACGATCTTGGTTGAGTACAAAATCATTGCGCAACGGACGGCCATCACATTCTTGATCTGGCTGGCCTTCGTCTTCGTAACGAAGTTCATCAAATAAATTCTTACCAAAGCCAGTACGCTTGATGGATTTCAAGAACTGTTTTGGAATAATCATGTCTGTATCAACGTTTGCCAAGTCCAAAGGAGCGGCTAAACCTGTGTGTTTAGTAAAAGGACGCATGCTCTTTCTCCTAGTGTTTAACAAACTCATTAACATCAACAAAGTGACCCGCAATCGCCGCCGCCGCCGCCATCGCAGGGCTAACTAAGTGCGTGCGGCCGCCAAAGCCTTGACGACCTTCAAAATTACGGTTTGAGGTAGACGCACAATGTTCACCCGCCCCTAATTTGTCAGCGTTCATCGCCAAACACATAGAGCAACCTGGCTCACGCCATTCTAACCCAGCCGCCTCAAAAATTTCGTGTAAGCCTTCTTTTTCCGCTTGGGCTTTTACCAAACCAGAACCAGGAACCACAATCGCTTGCTTAAGCGTCGACGCCACTTTACGACCTTTCACCACTTGCGCAGCAATGCGCAAATCTTCAATACGCGAATTCGTACAAGAGCCAATAAAAACACGGTCTAGCGTCACATCGGACAACATGGTTTTACCTTCAAGGCCCATGTATTTCCACGCACGTGCGTAACCTTCTTTTTTCACCGGATCTTTTTGATCTTCAGGACGAGGAATAGGCTCATCAATCGCAATCACCATTTCTGGCGACGTTCCCCAAGTGACTTGTGGCTTAATGTCTTCCGCTTTTAACACAACCACTTCGTCAAATTGTGCGTCTTTATCAGAAACAAGGTCTTTCCAAGCTTCTACCGCCATATCCCAATGCTCGCCTTTTGGCGCATAAGGACGACCTTTTACATATTCAATCGTCGTGTCATCCACGGCAATCAAACCAACGCGAGCACCCGCTTCAATCGCCATGTTGCAGACCGTCATCCGGCCTTCCATAGACAAAGATTGAATACCTGTACCACCAAATTCAATCGCAAATCCCGTTCCACCAGCGGTCCCTATCGCACCAATGATGGCTAACACAACGTCTTTGGCAGATACCCATGGTGACAATTCACCATCAACACGCACCAACATGTTACGGCTTTTCTTTTGTACTAAGCACTGGGTCGCTAAAACGTGTTCCACTTCTGACGTACCGATACCATGTGCCAACGCACCAAAGGCACCATGTGTCGATGTGTGAGAATCTCCACACACTACCGTCATACCTGGAAGCGTTGCACCCTGCTCTGGCCCAACAACGTGCACGATTCCTTGGCGAATGTCTTTCATATTGAATTCTGTGATGCCGAACTCATTGCAATTATCATCCAGTGTAATAACTTGAATTTTGGACACTGGGTCTTCAATCCCATCCACACCAGAAATACGCTCTTTCTTCGTCGTTGGAACGTTATGGTCTGGTGTCGCTAAACTGGAAGACACACGCCAAGGCTTACGACCAGCCAATCTAAGGCCTTCAAAGGCTTGCGGTGATGTCACTTCATGAAGCAACTGCAAATCGATGTAAATCAATGCACTGCCGTCATCTCGTTGCTGTACAAGGTGGCTATCCCACAACTTGTCATAAAGGGTTTTACCTGACATAAGTTCTCTCCTCAGAAATCTATTGCGCTATCCTAAAACTTTGGCTTAAATTACTCAAATTCATATTTTTCATGTTTTGGATAATTTTTTGGAATGGTAGACATCGCTGAACTGATTACCTTTATAAAAGTCGCGGAAACAGGCTCTTTCTCAGAAGCCGGAGCACAGCTTTTTATCACCCAACCGGCGGTGAGCAAACGCGTTGCCGCCCTTGAAAACAGCCTAGGAGCAAAGCTGTTTGACCGCATAGGAAAACAAGTTCAATTAACCGAAGCCGGTATTCGCTTGTTACCCAAAGCACGCAAGATGGCCGAAGACCTGCAAGACATAAAACGCAGTATGACCTTGCAAATGCAAGATGTAAGTGGAGAGTTACGCATATCTACGGGCCACCATATTGGTTTGCACCGCTTACCCAAATCACTAAAGCGCTTTCAGGAAGATTATCCTAGTGCACAATTGGAAATAGAATTTGTTCAGTCTGAAGAGGCTTACCAAGATGTATTAAAAGGGCGAGCTGAATTGGGGATTATTACACTGTCCAATAAAGAAAATCCTCTCATCGAATCCTTGCCTATTTGGTCGGACCCTCTCGCATGTGTTGTCAGCAAAGACCACCCTCTTGCATTTTCCAAGCACGTCAGTCTAATAGAACTGGCGCAACATGCTTGCGTTTTGCCAAATAAAAACACCTTTACTAGGCAAATTGCGGAACAAGCATTCGGCAAACAAGGCCTAAAGCCTAAAGTCAGAATGAATACCAACAACTTAGAAACATTGGCCATGCTAGTGAACATCGGCTGGGGTTGGTCGCTCTTGCCCTCCACACTGGTCGATGAAAAGTTGGTGGTCTTGAATTTGCCAGATTTAAACGTAGAAAGAAAACTCGGTGTCATACACCACAAACAAAGAACATTGAGTCGTGCCGCCATCGCCTTTATTGAGCTATTAAAAAGCGATGGAACCACCTTATAGACACGTTAACGGCGCTGACTAATCAATAAGATGCTCAGCGCCAGTGCGCTCACACAAGAAGCCAACGTAAACACCCAAGCCCCACCAATCCATTCCCATAGATAACCAGCAATCACCATACCGAGCCCACCACCAAGCCCGATGGCAAAAGCGCTGTACATGGCTTGCCCTTGCCCAGCAAAACGCTCTGGAAACAGACGTCGAATCTGTTCGATAGATACCATATGAAAGAGAGCAAAGGTAATACTGTGCAGCAACTGAGTAAAAATCAGCACCCAAACAACCGAAGCAAACCATCCCACTAAAAACCAACGCACCATGCCACAAACAAAACACAGAACAATGATATGGACCACATCAAAACGCTTGATCGTATTGCCAAAGAATAAAAACAAAACGATCTCAATCACCACCCCTAACGCCATCAACAAACCAATGTATTGGCCGCTGTAACCCAAGTTCGACAAATGCACAGCGAAAAAAACATTAAAAGGCGCATGAGACATAAAAGCCAAAAACGCCAACCCAAAAAACAACATGGATTCTGGCGTTCTCACCAAAGCCAAAAAAGACGTAGTGGCTTTCTGAGTATGAACCTCATAGGCCTGCTCTTTAATAAAAAAAGAGGTCACCACCGCCAGTGCTAAGAACACACACATGGTCGGAATCACAATCACAACACCAAACTGACCAATCAAGAAACCGGCGCCCGTTACCGCAAAAACATAACCCATAGACCCACCCACTCTTAAACGAGTATAGGGTACGTCTAAATGGCGAATGCTTCTCACCGCCAAAGAATCTGTCATTGGAATCAAGGCGGAATAAAACAAAGCCATCGTGCAAGTCAGCAACCAAAGCGTTTCAAATTGATCATTCCAGTTAAATGGGATAACGGCAATAAAACAACCTAAAATGCCGATTTGTAATATACGCTTAGGAAGTCCCACTTTTGCCGTTAACCACCCCCAAAAATGCGGTATCAAGATGCCAGACAAGGTAAACGTGGACATTAAGCGACCAATTTCGGAAGCGGTTAAACCGATCGATTTATAGTACAAAGAGATATAGGGCATCATTACACCCACTAATGCACAAAAGAAAAAATAAAAAAAGAATAAAGGCCAAGCCACAGGGCGAGCATTATCAGAGAACATCACGGCTCCAAAAAATAACAAAATTGCTGCTAAATAAAGCAACAAAAATCATGCATTAATTATAATCATTGAGTATGCTGGAATTATGTCAAAAAAGCACGACAGAGAATGGAACCCATCCGCTATAAATCTAAAAAATTCTGTTAGCACTGACACCAAAACATCCCTATTACAGAGAGAAGGAATCATGATGATGAATCAAGAATGGTGGCGCGGCGCGGTAATTTATCAGGTTTACCCTAGAAGCTTTTTCGATTCAAACAATGACGGCATTGGTGATCTTCCAGGCGTCACCCAAAAAATGGGTTACATTGCCTCACTGGGTGTTGACGCCATTTGGCTATCGCCTTTTTTCACTTCTCCGATGAAAGACTTTGGCTACGACGTCAGTGATTATTGCGGCGTTGACCCTATCTTTGGAACTCTTGAAGACTTTGACGAGCTGATTGAGTCTGCTCATCATCATGGACTGAAAGTCATGATAGACCAGGTGCTTAACCACAGCTCTGATCAACACCCATGGTTCGTCGAGTCTCGCAGCAGTCACGACAATGGGAAAGCCGATTGGTACATTTGGGCAGATGCCAACCCAGATGGTACTGTACCGAATAATTGGCTGTCTGTTTTTGGTGGCCCAGCTTGGCATTGGGACAGCCGTCGTCGCCAATATTACCTTCATAACTTTCTGGACAGCCAACCTGACTTAAACTTCCACAATCCAGATGTGGTCGATGCCTTACTTGATACCGTCGAGTTCTGGCTAAAACGCGGTGTCGATGGGTTCCGTCTTGATACAGCCAACTACTACTACCACGATATAGAGCTGAGAAATAACCCCCCCAAAAAAGAAGTCGTCGAAGGCAGTATTGGGGTCAGACTAGACAACCCTTACGCCTATCAACTGCACATTTATGATAAATCCAGACCGGAGAACATTGGTTTTTTACAACGTTTACGCAGTCTGTTAGATAAATACCCCAATACCACAACCGTTGGCGAAGTCGGGTGCGATTTTGCCTTAGAAACCATGGCAGCTTACACCCAAGGCAAAGACAAGCTGCACATGTGTTACTCGTTCGACTTACTTACTCATGACGCCTCAATGACTCATATTCGTAATACCATGGAAACCATAGAAGCAGGCTTAGGCGATGGATGGCCTTGCTGGTCTATCGGCAATCATGATGTAGAACGAGTCGTCACTCGCTGGGGAAACAATCATGATGCCATTGCCAAAAGCAAAATCTACATGGCCATGCTACTCACGTTAAGAGGCAGTGTTTGCTTGTATCAGGGAGAGGAACTGGGTCTACCGGAAGCGGAACTGACATTTGATCAACTGGTTGACCCTTTTGGCATTGCTTTCTGGCCCGAATTTAAAGGCCGCGATGGCTGTCGAACCCCTATTCCATGGAAAAACGACACAATGGGAGGTTTTACTCAGTCTACGGAAGCTTGGCTGCCCATTGCCGACAGTCAGCGCCCGCTTGCCGTTCAGGAGCAAGAAGATAATCGTCACTCCGTTCTGCATGCCTATCGCGACTTTCTTCATGTGAGACGCTGCCATCCTGAGCTACGTCACGGCGACATTGAATTTCTATACAATGATGAAACCACATTGACATTTCTTCGCCGTGATCAAGATAAGTGTCTTTACGTGGGCATTAATACCACTAACCAAGACATCATTTTACCGGTCGAATTCACCCTGTCTGCCTTAACCTTGCCGGAAGCAATACACAGCGGGTACATCGACGGTAATACCGTTGTCCTTCCTCCATACAGCATTCTGCTGGCAAAAGTGACGCCTTAAAAAAAAGCCCTTTCTTATTGCTAAGAAAGGGCCGATTGGTGTCATATTATGATAAAGGTTAGATCAGCTGTTGCTGATCTGGCCAAGCATTAATGATGGCCTTCACCAAAGTCGCTAAAGGGATCGCAAAAAAGATGCCCCAGAACCCCCATATACCGCCGAAAAACAACACAGCAACAATAATGGCCAATGGATGCAAATTAACCGCCTCAGAAAACAACAAAGGCACGAGCACATTGCCATCTAGAGCCTGTACCACTAAGTAAGCAATCACAACATACACAAATTCACTCTGAGTGCCATACTGATAAAACGCCACCAATACGACAGGCACAGTCACCGCCGCCGCGCCTATATACGGAATCAACACCGACAATCCAACTAATAGAGCAAGCAACTCAGCGTATTTCAAACCAAACACCAAAAACACCACATAAGTTACGACCCCCACCACCAGCATCTCGATGAACTTACCACGAATATAATTGGCAATTTGCTCATTCATTTCATGGGCGATATTGCGCATCATTTTTCTTTCTTTTGGTAACCACGACGTCATGTATGCGAGAATTTTTTGCTGGTCTTTGAGCAAAAAAAACATAACAAGAGGCACCAGTACCAAATAAATAATTAACGAGAACAAGGACGGAATACTGGCAATCGAAAAAGACACCAGCCACTGGCCTAGATTCGTTGATTCATTCGCTAGCGAGTTAATCACCTCATCAATAGCGGCTTCACTCACAAAATCCCGATGACCTTCCGCAAACAGTTGTATTTCATAACGTATATCCGTAAACATACGGGGCGCATCTTGCACAAGGCGAACAGCCTGACGCCAAATAATCGGTACCATAACACCAATGAAAACACCACATGCGGTTATAAAAGCAGAAAAAACAATGAGTACAGAAGTGACATGCCCAAGACCCACACTTTGCAATCGATCCACTAGACCTTGTAATAAAAAGGCGAGCACGATAGCAATCAGTATCGGCGCTAAAATGCCGCCCCAAAAAGCAAAAACACACAAGGTCGCTATCATCAAAAGCAAGAAAACAACCACTTCTTCATTTGAAAAATATCGTTTAATCAGCGTATCAACAATTTTAAACATATCGAATCCGTTTCAGCTTTTCTGAATGACAAAGGTATAGACCGCATTATCTTCCTGCATTGACAATAAAGACAATCCAACCAAAGTCACATATTGAGGAATATCTTTTAACGAACCAGAGTCACTCGCCATGACACACAACCGCTCCCCGACGGCCATTTTGCTTAACGCCATCTTAGTCTTTAGCAAAGGCATAGGACAACGATCTTCTCTTGCATCCAAGATTACGTCATACTCTTCGTATAGATCGTTCATTTTACAACTTACTCAAAAATACATTAGCCATATTATGAGACTATTTTCAAACGTTACAACAAGCTTAACCATCTTAGCCATTGTTTTTACAAGCACTTTCTCAAATATGTCAAATGCAAACCTGCCAGACCTTGAAGCCAACAAGGACGAAAGAGCGCTGTCTAACCCCTCTTACATACTGGGACAGCACTGGTTCAGAAAACTCAATGGCAGTCGTGCCTTAATCGATTTCCCCCCTGCCTACGACTATTTAAAAGATACACTTTCTCATATTCTGCCGCAGACAGATCTTTACAATACCACGGTTGAAATGGCCTTGCTAAACAGCTCACAAAGCAATGCCTTTGTTATTCCCGGCAACCATCTTTTTATTTATTCCGATATCATGGAGATGATCACCAGTGAAGACATGCTGTATGGATTGTTAGCGCACGAAATAGCACATTTAGATCTTCGACATTATGAACGCCAAACAAAACACTCCAATGAAGAGCTTAGCAAAACATTAGTCATGTTAGGCGCTGGGATTGCAGCAGCACTCGCGGGAGCCGGTGGCGATGCGACAACGGCACTGTGGTTAGGAGGTATCGCAAACCAAGCCGAAAACACGCTCACTTACAGTCGCAATCAAGAACAAGAAGCTGACAGACGCGGACGGGAATACCTTATTAACGCAGGGTTACCACCAGAAGGTATGACAAAACTCTTCCAAGTTTTTTTGAAACAAGCGCTTGGAAGACCAACTTTAGAGTTCTTGTCCACCCATCCATCACCAAACTCACGCCTCTCTGACTCATTTAGCACAGACGCTCAGGAAACGATATTAACCACTCGGCCGCAAAGCGACTTTGAATATTTCCGGGCTAGTATGCTCGCTTACAGAGCGGGCTTAGAAGACAGACCCTTAACGTATTTGGACCAAAAAATTCAAGACAGTGATGTCAGAAACTTTGCCAAGGCACTCTTTTCTTACATAGTTCAGTCACCGGAGCGTGCCCTTAGTTTTTTGAGCAAACTAGAAAAACACAATAAGTTTACAGACTACCTGCAAGCTCTAAGCTATATCGCTGCAAATAACGCGGAGGAAGGTTTGATGATTATCAACCGACAATTAGAACTATCACCCAAAAACATTCTTTTCTCAATGTTATACGCGCAATCCACTCAATCAAAACCCATTAACGTTTCATCAGACTATATCTATGAAAAACGCTTAATATGGCGTGCGAATATTCAGTACTATCAATCTAGAAACAATATCCCTATGGCATTAAATTATCGAGCCTTACTAGATTTTAGCCAAGGAAAAGACAAAACAGCTCAATATTTAATAAATCGAGCAGAGAAAGATGCATCAGAAAATGAAAAGAGCACCATACAAAATACTATTGAAACATTTAAAATAATAAACGATGCGGAAAAACAAGAAGATTTAGACGACGAAAAATAGCAAAAAAAAGCCAAACAAATGTTTGGCTTTTTTATATGAACCACACAGAATTACTCTGCTGATTGAGCACGCAATGCATCAAACTGTGCTTGTAGTTCAGCGTGTTTATCATTATAAATTGATACTTTTTGATCTACTGTGTAAGCACCGTTTAAATCAACATTGGCATCAACATCAGCACCCATGTTTTTCAGCGTAACAGAAAGGGCTTCTACACCGCCTTTCGCACTTTGGATACGGTCCGTTGCGCTTTCATTATCAGCAAATGCGCTAGTTGTCATAACGGTTGCTGCTAGTAGAGCCAATGCTGCTTTATTTAACGTTTTCATAATGTAACCCTCTTTAATTAATATAGTAGAATTTTTTCAGCTTAGATTATTCAGCGGACTGAGCGCGTAACGTATTAAACTGGCTTTGCAGTTCAGCATGTTTAGCCTTATAAACCGCTGTTTTCTGACCTGCCGTATAAGCACCGTTTAAATCAACACTGGTGTCCACATTAGCGCCCATATTCTCAAGCGTTACACCAAGTGCTTCTACACTGCCTCTGGCACTTTGCAAACGATCGGTTGAATCAGAAGCAAATGCAGACGTTGCCATAACAGAAGCGGTAAAAAAGGTAATGGCTGATTTAGAAAAAGTTTTCATATTTATTTCCTCAGAAGTCTTTAATTAATATAAAATTTGTAATTCATATTTTGTTTCGATGAATTCATAATAGTCTTTTAATTTAATTTAAAAACCCCCAAACCTTATCTTCCACCTTTGTTCCAAATACGAATTAATAACCATCAATTTGCACAAAAATCACACCTAAGAAGATGAAATCAAAAAAAATGAGGCACAAAGCCCCTAGAATGAGGAAAAAAAGACACAACATGGCTGTCGAATGGAGACTAAACTGGCATCACACGACAAATCAGTGAGATACATCGAAAAATTTGCTAATATAGGTCATCAATTTGGATATAAAAGATTATGACACCGCTTGCTTTAATCGACAATTTGGAACATTTACCTAACCCTTTTACTCAGTTTGATAGCATTGTTGCCCATCTGACCACAGCCACGCCTCAGCTCAATGACCCTGAGTATCGCAGAGACCTTCAGCTTGCCTTGTGTTTTATCTACAGCTACAACGGCTCTCAAGCGACTTTTAATTCATATCGCCGAGAAGTGGAACGATTACTGCTTTGGTCATGGAACATAGCCAATTGCCCAACTACTCAATTGCGCCGCGATCAAATTGAAGAATTTATCCATTTTTGCATCACACCACCTGAGAGTTGGATTGGTATAAAAAATGTGGCTCGGTTTAAATTACACATGGGGCAACGAACCGCAAACAAAGAATGGCGACCGTTTGTGGCCCATGTCAGCAAATTAGAATTCAAAAATGGAGACGTACCAAAAACAAAACTGCATTCTTTGTCTCAAGCAGCCATTCGTGCCACGTTTTCCATTCTATCTTCCTATTACGGCTTTCTTATGCAGGAGGATGCTGCGCAGCAAAACCCTGTTGCCTTAATTCGACAAAAAAGTAAATTTGTTAAAAAAGAAGTGACTCGTAAACAAGTTCGACGCATTTCCAATCTGCAATGGGACTATGTGATTGAAACCGCAGAAATGCTGGCAGAAGAAGATCCTGCTCAGCACGAACGAACCTTGTTTATTATGAATGCCTTACTCGGCATGTATTTGCGGATTTCAGAATTAGTCGCCGATGAACGATCTGCGCCAGTGATGGGAGACTTTATAAAAGACGCCGATGGGCATTGGTGGTTTAAAGTGCTTTCTAAGGGCAATAAAGAGCGCCTAGTGGCGGTATCAGACGACATGCTTAACGCCTTAATTCGATACCGTCGTTTTCGCGATTTACCCACACTCCCTACCATCGCGGAAAATACACCTCTTGTGCCTAAGAATCGAGGACAAGGCGCCATGACCAGCTCACGACAGGTACGCAACATTGTCCAACTGTGTTTTGACAAAGCCTATGAGCGCATGTGTGAAGATGGCATGAGAGCCGATGCCGACGACCTCCGTGTTGCAACCGTTCACTGGTTACGACACACAGGCATATCAGAAGATGTAAAAACCAGACCCAAAGAACACGTCAGAGAAGACGCAGGGCATGCTAGCATGGCGACAACAGATAAATACATTGATACAGAATACCGAGAGCGTCACGCAAGCGGACGAAAGAAAACCCTTCGCCCTCATTAATCACGAACACTCTGCATTAGGATTCCCAGCGTGCTAGGCTTACTTCATCACGGTCATTGGCTTCTACCCAATGACTGTTTGCGCCTTGGGACTCTTTTTTCCAAAACGCCGCTCGGCTCTTCAAATAATCCATTATAAAATCGCACGCTTGAAACGCTTCTGCACGATGGGCGGCACTGACACCAACAAACACGATTTGGTCGTCCACCGACAAACGGCCAACACGATGAACGACACAAACATCAAGCAAGGGCCAACGCGCATTAGCCTCGTCAACAATCGTTTGCAAATTACGCTCAGTCATCCCGGGATAATGCTCTAGCTCAAACTGGCAGGCTTCGTTTGGTAAATCAGAGAACTGGCGCACAAACCCCACAAACATAGCCACAGCGCCTGTCTCGTTGGCTTTTAACAAGCGCTTATACAGCGCATCAACGTGAAAATCCTCTTCTTGTACAAGAATCATTTAACCCCCTGTTACTGGTGGGAAAAAGGCCACCTCTTTCACCGATTCAGTCACTGTGTCTGAGTCTCTGGCAAACTCAAAGTCAATAGAAGATTGAATTCCCTTTTCAAGCAGCGCGCTGCCTTGACTCAGTTGGCTTGCTAGCAGACGCTTTAAATCCCCTATACTTAATGGCAGAGTTGTCTCAACCACATATTCACTTTGGCCGATGCGCTCTTTTAATGAAGCAAAAAATACGACCCTCACCTTAGACATTGTTGTTACTCCAATCTCCACTCTTGCCACCCTTTTTTTCTAACAACGCTACTGTCTGAATCACAATACCTTTATCTACCGCTTTGCACATGTCGTAAAGCGTTAAAGCAGCAATACTTGCTCCAGTTAATGCTTCCATTTCAACGCCGGTTTTACCCGATAAGGAACAAGTGCATAACACCTCTAATTCACAATCACTCACCACATTAATATCCACAGTGACTTTCGTCAGCATCAAAGGGTGACAAAGAGGAATTAAGTCTGCGGTTTTCTTTGCCGCTTGAATACCTGCAATACGCGCCGTAGCTAACACATCCCCTTTGGGTAAACCGCCTTCGATCACTTTCTTTAACGTCGTCGGTTGCATTAAAACAATCGCCTGAGCGGTCGCCGTTCGCTTAGTGATGTCTTTATCTGAGACATCCACCATGTGCGCATGTCCTTGGTGATCCAAGTGGGTGAGTTTATCGCTCATAAAAAATCCTAAACAGTATACATTGATTAAAAATGTCGCCTATATTTTAAGAAAGCCAGCCGTATTGCAAGCAAAGTCTTTTAACCGTAACCCAGTTAATCCTAAGAGGCCTATCAGGAATGACAGCCAATCCCCTTTTATTGTGTCTTGCACTACTGGCTCAACTGTCAGTGCAGAATGCCTTTGGGAGCGACGCATACACGCCATCTGTTATTCCCACCTTCAAAGAAATGACCCCCATGAGCGCTGAAGTGGCCTTATTAAGCGATGCGTTTAACGACGACCTTTACGCCGAATCACAAAACTTCTCAGAAAGCGCCTACTGGCATAAACTCACTTTTCCCAAAACCACAACGCAAGAAAACACACAAAACCTTTACCTTACCTTAAGCTACTTCATCATAGAGCACTTAGACTTTTACTTATTCCACGATGAACAACTCATATCACACTGGAAAAGAGGCGCATTACAAGATTGGGGAGAAGACAATAGCCATTACAAGGGTATCTGGATCCCTATCACACTGTCCGATCAACACAGCACAAGCTTGCTTATTCGCAAACAAGGCAACCACCCCCTACTCACCCCCATCAAGCTGATGGATGGCACGACAGCAGCAGAACAAACAACGCATAAATTAATCTTTTGGACCTTCATAATTAGTACGCTAACGATCCTGCTTATCTATAACATTTTTCTTTTTGCTTTATTGAAACAACCTGGTTTTATTTATTACCTTGGTCTGAACCTGATTATCTTTGTTTCACTCTCCGCAATTACCGGCTTTAATCGATGGATTTTTTCACAAACACTCAGCCAGTGGATCACGACCAACCTCTTTGTGGTTTTTGGGCTAGGTGCATGGATCCTATTTCGTTTTAGCATGCACTTTTTAAAAGACATTCAAATACCCGCCCCAAACGCTTTCCTCAAAAAGTACGGTGATTGGCTCTTTATCACTTTTTTGCTCAGCACACAGGTGTTTTCAGTCAAAACATTCGCACTATTTTTTGCCTTCATTGAAATTTTTCTCTTTTTTATTTGCATTGCTTGGGGGATAAAAGCCTACAAAAAAGGCTTTCTGCCAGTGCGTTTTTATCTATTCTCGTGGTTTTTTTTACTCACGGGCAGCATATTAAATACCTTTATTTTTTGGAAAATTCTCCCGATAACCCCCGTAACAGAATCGATATTTCCCATTGCGTGCATTTTGCAATTGCTTGGATTTGCTTTCGCTTTTGCAGATAAGGCCAAACAAATGGAGCGTGATCGTCGAACTCAAGCGCTAACAGATTTAACGACCCAGCTGCCTAACCGAGCCTATTACTTCGACATGCTCCCAAGCCAAATCCAAAAGCAAGGCCTAAGCGACCAAAAGCTGGCTCTGGTCATGATAGATCTAACGAACCACCAAACGTTAAGCCAAGCGTTCGGCCCAGCAAAAGCGGACGGCGCCATGTGTGACATTATTTTAAAGCTCCACCAGCAAACCCAGACTATGGAAGGGTTATTGTCTTTTTCACAGGCAAACAAAAAAACGACAACTCTCATCCGCATGACAACCAAAAAAATCATCTTTATCAGTACGCAGCCAGACGCCCTTAAAACGCAAATTCAGCAAATACAAAACACACTAGATCACCCAACCCGGGTGAATAAAGTGCATTTTCGACATCAATATAAAATAGGCAGCGCTCTTTACCCTTCCCAAGGTGCCGATCTTGATAAATTGTACCAACACGCCCTCATTGCAAAAGATTCTGTCACTTACTCATCCGGACATTGGCTCCCCTTTACAGACAATCTAAAAAACAATCACGCTCATCAGCTTCGTTTGATTACCCTATTAACGGAAGACATCGAACGCGACATCCTTTACTTTGACATTCAACCGCAAGTGGAGCTGTCAACAAATAACATCACAGGAGGCGAAGTGCTCATTCGCTGGAACAATGTCCATATGGGGCAAGTCTCACCGAGTGAATTTATTCCACTTGCAGAACAAACAGGTCTTATCTATAAACTCACCGACAAATTGCTCGAAAGTGTCTTTTTATGGGCATCACAGCACCCAAAAGCACTCTCCACACAACGCTTATCGATAAACATTTCAGCGCTAGACCTATTACAAGAAAGCTTTGCCAATCGCATTTTGGAACTCTTAGATAAGCAGCAATTAACAGCTAGCAAGTTCACTATAGAAATCACCGAAACCAGTGTTTTTCAAAATAATGCCGTTGTACACAACAACGTAAAACAACTACACCAAGCGGGTTTTAAGCTTTCTATCGATGACTTTGGTGTCGGCTATAGTTCCATGCAAAATCTTGTGGCGTTAGAAACCGATGAATTAAAAATAGATCGATTCTTTATTATGAACTTACTGGATGATACACAAAGTCAGATTTTATCTCGTAACATGATAGACCTGAGTAAAGCCCTCAATATCACCAGTGTCGCTGAAGGCATTGAATCTGAAGGCATACTGCAATTATTGAAAAGTTGGCACTGTCAAGTTGGTCAGGGATACCATCTCTATCGCCCTATGTCCCCTACTGATTACCTTACGCTTTTGGATAAAACAGTTCCGCCTTTGTCAGCGCCAACAAATCGTGCATAATGCGTTGAGTATTTATGTATTCACCCCATCTCACGACAAAAAATGGTTATATAGCTGACATCGCATGAGCCTAATAGACGATTATCAACTGCTGGAAATACCCACGACCGCCAGCGAGCAGGAAGCTAAAATCGCGTTCAGACGGTTGGCTAGACGCTATCATCCTGATAAAAATCCCGACAAAGACACAACGGAGCTTTTTCAACGCCTGCAGGCCGCCTACGAAAATGTCACCAATGCCATTCGGCAAAGCGCGCAAGTCACGGACTGGAAGCCCTTTACCTTCACCAGAGAAAACACCCAAAGCACGACGACGAAAAACCGCTACACTCACTTTTCGACCGCGACAGACAAAGAGCAAGCGGCCTTTGTCAAAGAGCGTCAACGCGCCTATGAAGAAATGAAACGCAACAACGCGCATCACGAAAAAACCCGTGACGAAGCCATCAAGGCAGCTCGCAATACACTCAATGAAAAACGCGTGAAAGCCTTGTATGAAGAAGCATTCAAAGCCTCAAAAGACTTCAACACTCAAGGCTTTAATTACACCGATAACACCAATACGAAAGACAAAGCGGCGGATATACCACCCTACCAATCTTTTGTGGATGAAGATGACGAATACACCCGACCTAGACCGTCCTATTACAACGAGCCGGTGAGCCAACCAATTCGGCTAGATACCGCTAAAGCCGCTTTTCGAGTCGCCACCTACATCGCCTTTTTTGCGGCAGGAGTTTACAGCACGCTTTATTGGCAGTCCTCAACACAGGAAAGCGCTTCTGACTCCAAATCGACGACTTACATCACGGGTTTATACCCACAATTTCGTATTGGAGTAAGCCACACGTTAAACAGCACCCCGCTTTACGCCGAACCGGATGTCTCCAGTGCTCTGGTGCAAACCATCCCAGCACAATCCGACATTCAGAGCATTAAACTACAAGGCAACTGGCTGACAGTGCGCCATGACGGCATGAGCGGCTGGGTACAAGCCAAGAACATTGGCTTTGGCAGTGTGCAACAAGCCATTCAAACGGGCTGCTTTGGTCAGCCAGGCATTGCGCCACAACACGGTGAATTAATAGGTCAAGCGAACGGCAACAGTAGACTGCGCATATTAAACCAGCTTCCTGTACACAGCATACTCACTTTTGAGTCTTATGATGGCAAAGCCCCTTTTTCGATTTACCTCTATGGAAAACAAGCTTATGCGGCCAATTACATTCCCAGAGGTAACTACCGGTTGGTGTTAGAGACAGGTTCCCTGTATCATCACGCCTGTAACCAATTCCTCTTTAACGACACAACCAGAGTCATCTTAGACAAGGTCGATTTCGCTAGCACTGAACAGACGCTCACGCTGTCACCATAACCAGACTACGAAACACGCCACTAAGAGACAACTAACCCTGAGTACTTCAAGACCCATGTTAAGTAATATCCGAATCGTACTAATCAACACCTTCCATCCTGGTAACATCGGCGCCATTGCGCGAGCCATGAAAAACATGGGATTAACCAATCTCTATTTGGTTGACCCAAATGATTACCCTTCCGAAGAAGCCACCAGCCGTGCCGCTGGCGCCGTTGACCTGCTGGAAAACGCCACCATTGTTTCTACGCTAGAAGAAGCCATTACAGACTGTAGTCTTGTGATTGGTACCAGTGCTCGTCATCGCACCTTTCAATTGCCCATCATGAATGCCCGTGAATGTGCTGAAAGCGTGATACCCGAAGCCGTGGATCACAATGTCGCGATTCTTTTTGGCCGCGAAACCACAGGCTTATTAAACGATGAAATCGCTCAATGTCATCGACAAGTGTACATTGATGCAAACGATGAATACCCTGTTTTGAACATTTCACAAGCGGTGCAAATCGTTGCCTATGAAATTTGGATGGCCAACCAGAATACAGAAAAATATCAGAAAGAAACGCCTGAATACCCCCATAAAAAGGACATGGACCTTTTTTACGAGCATTTAGAAGAAACGCTTTATGGGATTAATTTTATTATCCGTAATCACCCTGGTAAAGTTCTGGACAAACTACACCGCTTCTTTAATCGCTCTCGTCCTGAAAAACAAGAATTGGGGATTTTGCGAGGCGTACTCGCTGCCGTGCAAAGGGAAGCGGGTTTAACGGAAGCCAATAATCACCCTGAGAAAAAAGCAAAAGACGCCCTCAAAGAAACCGATAAGAACCCATAGACAAAAAGCCACACGCCAACAAACGCTTTTATGTCGTCTGATGGTGCCAAAAAAAATGCAGCCTGATGGCTGCATTTTTTAACGCGCAAAAAGAGTAAGCTTACTTCTCTGCACGACCTGCAAATTTACGCTCTTCCACATTGACCTTAATTCGATCACCAGTAGAAATGTGCTCAGGCACTTGAATCACAGCACCTGTTGATAGTTTAGCAGGCTTGTTACGAGACGTTGCAGAAGCGCCTTTAATGGAAGGATCCGTTTCAACCACTTCTAGCTCAACGTTCGTTGGCAATTCAATAGCAACAGGCACCTCGTTCACCAAAACAACTTGGATACCGTGTGTTTCTTCATTGATAAAAAGCACTTCTTCTTCAATCGCGCTTTTATTCAAGCTGTAAGGCGTATAATCTTCATTGTCCATGAAAATATACTCATCGCCATCAGAATAAGAAAACATAACTTGGCGACGAACAAGATCGGCAAGATCGATCATGTCAGAATCTTTAAACGTCTCATCCAATTTGCGACCTGATACCACATCATACATACGCATACGGTACAAACTACCGCCCGCACGACCTTGTGGTACAGAACGCTCAATGTCTTTTACTATGTACGTTTTATTGTCATAGCTGATAGCAACATTTTTTTTGATCTCACTTGCCTTAGGCATTTTTCTTCGTCCTAAAATTACGTTTTATAAAAATAAATATGGGCACTACATTCATTGCATTTTGTAATGCGAGATCCTAATCCAGTTTGCCAAAGTTCGCTAGATACTAAATCAACATTTACCCTACAAAACCACCAAAATAACAACGAAAAACGGTCTTAATCTTCACAAACTAATACTGATTGTATTTTTTAGCACTGCCCTTTACTTTTTCAATCGGATAGCGCTCAGCGTTTTTGGCGATTTTTTGTTGCGCTGCGGAAAACAAATCCACGTTCAGTTTATCCGCCAAACGGACAGTAAACAGCAATACATCGGCCAATTCATCATGCACCGCAGACAATTGCTCAGGGTCTAATTGATAAGACCCTTCTTCTGTCAACCAACGAAAGCAATCAAGTAATTCGGCTGTTTCACCAGCTAAGGCCATCGATAAATTTTTAGGAGAATGAAATTGCTCCCACTCTCTATCTTGGGCAAATTGGCGCATGCTGAGTTTTAATGACTCCAACGAATCTATTTTACCCTCCGCCATTGCTTAATCATTCGCCTTCATATGTGGGCTCATAATCACTTGATAAATAGGATACAAAACATCAGCACCTAAAATTTTCGCGCGCTCAGGGGACCAACCAACCACTTCATCTGGTAAATTTTGATTGTCTTTAAATGGCATCTCTAAAGTGAAAGACAAACACTTGTAGGTTTCCCCGATCCATTTGGTCGCCACGGTTAAATTCGCTTCGCCAAATTGAGAAGGCGTATAACCAATGTCTGTCTGAAAATCTGGGCTCACCGCAAGAAAAGCGTCCTTAAACAAGGTTTCCATTGCCTCCATACGCGCATCAAACGACGGCACGCCTTGACAACCGTCGACAAAATTCGCTGGCAACGTCTCATCACCATGGATGTCTAAGAATAAATCCACCCCAGTTTCAGCCATTTTCTTTTGCACTGCCAATACTTCGGGACTGAATTCTGCAGTGGGATTTTTCCATTCGCGATTCAAGTTCACGCCTTTAGAGTTGACGCGCAAATTTCCATGCACCGCTCCATCTGGATTCATGTTCGGTACCACATAAAAACGGCATTGCTTCAGCAATGAACGCGCAATCGGATGGGACTCATCAAACAAACGTTCAAGCAAACCTTCCACAAACCATTCCGCCATGGTCTCACCAGGATGTTGGCGAGCGATGATCCAAATATTTTTTGCAAGGCCTTGAGTTTTACTCACTTCCAATAACGTAATGTCACGACCTTCAGCCGTTTCCCCCAAGTGATCCGTAATGCAATCCTCGTGGCTTGCCGCCCAAGCAATCATGTCCAAATGACGTTCGTAGCTGTAAGGCGCAAAGTAAGCATAATACACGCTGTCTTGCTCTGGCTGATGAGTAATCACTAATTTACCATCGACATAATCGGTCGGTACACGAAACCAATACTCACGGTCATAAGACGCAACGGCTTGATAATCCACCCAACCACCAGGGTATGCAGCGTCACTGGCATTCTCAAATTGAATGACACACTGCTCACCCATTCCACCCTGCAGACGGAAATAAAACCACTGTAAAAATTTAGAGTTTGTATCATTAGGGATCTTTACTCTAATATTGTCCGGCTCCGAGGCATCAATAACGGAGATGTTACCGCCATCAAACGCACTACTGATCTTGATTCGGCTGGTCATTTATTCTTCCTTAACAATCAAACATTGGTTCTAAATTATGGCAAGTTTACCTATATTCATGACGGCTGTCGCCAATTCTTCTGACGAGCCGGCTTTTCCACTGCTATTCACTTGGTCCACACACGATGCACAAGTAAAAGAAGTCTTGGTCATACCAGACGACGAATGGTTGGAACATCATCGCATTGAACCCAATGCACTTGACCTTGATGAACAACAACTCTATGAATTTGGCTACGAAGCCAGCGATATTTTAGCCGAATGGATCAATGAATTTGATACCGATGTCATTTACGCACTTGAGCCTGAATCAATAAGCCTATTGATCGAAGCCGTTTACGAAATAAAGGGCATGGAGCCCAGTTTCGAAGTGCAAAGCATCCATTCTTGGTTTGAAGAGCGTGATGTAGATTTAGACGACGCCGTCGCACAAATCGGCCAAACCACCCCCTTACACTTATTGCCGCCAGACGAGTTAATAGTCCAGCTACTGCAAATTGCCGTCGAACATGGGTTGATTGATCCAAGTGAGCTGCCCGCTATAGAAGACTAATCACATTACTGAATAGTCAACATGTGCCAGAATAACTGGCTATTTAATACACCCCTATTTAGAGTCAAAGGCATCACGTTCAATTTAAAATAGGTGGGCACATGAAAGACCTTCTTCCTGATCTCTGTGATTTGTATCCAGATAAGTTGCAAATTGCAGAACCCATTTTCACATCTTACGGTCAACGCAGCCATTTTTATGGCGAGGCGGTGACCGTATCGTGCTTTGAAGACAACAGCAGAATCAGAGAACTCGTCAATGAAAATGGCAAAGGGAAAATCATGGTCATTGACGGTGGCGGGAGCAAACGACGCGCTCTACTGGGCGACATGCTCGCAGAAAAAGCCGTCAATAACGGCTGGGAAGGGTTTGTGATATACGGTGCCATTCGAGACATAGCAGCCCAATCACGACTCAACATTGGCATTCATGCCTTATGCGCCCATCCTATGCCAACAGAAAAGCGAGGCTTAGGTGACATTGGAAAAACACTTCGCTTTGCCGGCATTACCGTCTATCAAGGAGATTATGTCTATTGTGACCTAAATGGGATTGCCGTCTCAAAACAACCATTAGCCCTTCCTTAAAGGGCTAATGGTTTAAGCTAAAAGTTCTTACAAGGCCGCCAATGTATGGGTAAACAGACTGCGAATACCGTTCACCAACATCTGCACCGACATCATCAGTAATAACATCCCCATCAAACGCTCTAACGCGGCCAAGCCTTTTTCTTTCAGTATCCGATTTAATAAAGGCGCCATGGCCAAAATCACCACCGAAATGCCCCATGCCGCGCCCACCGAAAGCAGCAGGTCTTGCTGATCATTTGGGTAGCTTTTCACCATCACCAACAGCGTCGCTAAAGTCGATGGACCAGCCAGCATGGGAATAGAAATTGGCACAATAAAAGGCTCCATCACGGGACCTAAGTCTTTCGTATAAGGCGAAGGAAAGATCATCTTCAATGCGATGACAAACAACACAACACCACCAGCGATCGAAATAGACTCCGTTTCCAAATGCAACAGAGCCAAAAACTCCGCGCCAAAAAACAAAAAACACACCAATATGATTAGACCAATCAAACCATCTCGAACAACGATCTGATATTGACGTTTTTGCGGTACCCCCTTCATGACCGATAACAAAATGGGAATATTACCAAACGGATCGATAACGAATAAAAACAATAAGGTGGCGGATAAAATAGAAAATTCAGTACTCATTAATGACTCGGTGCAGACAAGATAAATTCGAAAGCCATTGTAGCCATCAGAAACGATAACACAACCGCCATATTCCTCCACAATTAAAAAGACACGGTAGAAAATAACTCTGCATTAACCCTGTTAAAAAACCAATAAATCTTATTTTGTCCATATTTCTCCATTATTACAGTCTACCGCAGACGTTATCATAAGCTTTCTTATTTGAAATGATAAAAGCCTCTCTCCGTAACGCCCCCTATCTGAATAATCAAGGAAACAGATAATGAAAAAGTTTTTAGAAAACAGGCTGATTGGCACCAAACTAGGCCTAGGCTTTGGTTCCGTTTTAGTACTTGCCCTCATCGTTGGAATAGCCGGAATATCTGGTGTTAATACGCTACTTAGCCGAGCCGATAAGGTTCGATTATCAAACGATTTAGACGATGCGCTCATTGATGTAAGGTTTGCAAGAGAACGCTTCATGCTGTCAGGCTCAAGCGAAGACAAGAACACCTTAATCAACCGTACCGAAATATTCAGTACGTATGTTGATAAAGCAAAAACTTTATACAATGGCGCAGACATTCGTGACATCGTAAAAAAAACCGATGCGGATCTTGTAGAATACAAAAAAGCCATCACTGTGCTGGCAGACGCTCGACAAAAGTGGGACGCGATAGACAAAAATGCCAACACAATACGCGGCAAAATATTTGATAACTACAGCGACATCATCTCCCAACTAAACCAAAGCAACGACACAGACACTTTAATAGCAGCGCAAAGCATTTCTAGGAACTGGTACGCACTCACCTTCGCCATTAACGACTTTGTGTCTAAAAAGGAAAACATTCCCCTAAAACTGATCACAACGGATTTCCAAGCCGTCGTCAATGATACGCAAAAACTATCTGTTCCCAATGAACTAGAAAGCAAAAAACAAGAAACGCTTTCGCTTTTAAGCCAATACGATACCCTTGGTAAAAACAACCCGTCTGTGAATAATGAACTGGTTAAATCGCAAGAGAGCATCATGGCAATTGCCAGCAGAATGAATGACAACATTGACTCAATTACGGTACTGCAAGAACAAAGAAGCAAAGAAGACGGCAATACAATTTCTCTTATTGTGACGACTGTCACTGCAATTGCTATATTAATAGGGATTTTATTCGCACTACTTATACGCCACATGATAGTAACGCCAATGAGGAACGTCATGAAAGCGGTCGAAAAAATTGCTTCTGGTGATTTCACGCAACGATTACACACTGACCGCCAAGATGAACTGGGACAGCTCTACAATAATATTGGCACCATGAGTACGACACTCAACACGTTAATTTCAGAAGTCGTTGCAGGCGTGCTTAATTTAAGTGCCACCAGCGAACAGCTAGAAACTATTTCCAAGAAAAGCCAAAAAATGATGCTGTCGCAAAAAGACGAAACCGACCAAGTTGCAACAGCCATTAACGAAATGTCCTCTACCGTGGCAGAAGTGGCGCGTAATGCAGAGACCGCCGCAGAAGCGACCACAGAGACAGATAAGATCGTCAACCAAGGCAACCAACTGGTCTCCGGTGTTGTCTCTTCTATTGGATCACTCGCTAGTGACTTAACGACAACAAGCGAATCCATGGAACAACTAAAAACACGCACCGATAATGTTGGTAATGTGCTAGCGGTTATCAAAGCCGTAGCAGAACAAACCAACTTATTGGCACTAAACGCCGCCATTGAAGCAGCGCGTGCAGGTGAAGCTGGCCGAGGCTTTGCCGTGGTGGCCGATGAAGTCCGTGGGCTTGCCAGCCGCACACAAAGTTCAGCAAAAGAAATTGAAGACTTAATTATTGAATTGCAAAATGGCGCGCAAGACTCTTTAGAGAAAATGTTAACCAGCCGTGATCTATCGACTCGCAATGCAGAACAAGCCAAAGGGGTATTAACGCTCTTTTCCAACATCAGCAAACAAGTGGGCTACATGCAAGACATGGGGCTACAAATTGCGACCGCGTCAGAAGAGCAGTCCCAAGTCTCAGAAGAAATCAATCGAAGCGTTGAAAACGTTCGATTGCTGGCAGATGACACCGCAGAAGGGTCTGCAGAGTCTGTACGCGCAGTGAGTAACTTAAGAACACTGAGTCACCAGTTAAAATCACTGACCGAACGCTTTAAAATTTCTTAATCCTAAAATGGGCAAAAAAAACCACCGCGTCAAAACGGTGGTTTTTTATCGAGAACGAAAAAATTCAACCAACTAAGAAAAAATATCGGTTAAATTTTCATTCATTAACGTTTGCCATTCTTTATCAAGCGGCGCCTCAAACAACATACGCTCACCATTAAGCATGATCTCCAATCGTGTCGCGTGAAGACACAAACGCTTAAATCCTAGCGCTTTTGACTCTTTTATCGACTCTGCTGGCGCATACTTGTCATCTCCGACAATGGGATAACCTGCATACTGAGTATGAACACGAATTTGATGCGTACGCCCCGTCACCGGTTCACACTCCACTAAGCTGTATCCCTCAAATTGTCGAACCAACTTAAATCGAGTCAAACTGTCCTTGCCATCAGTGTGAACGCGAACAATACGCTCTCCAGATTGCAGCTCATTTTTTAATAATGGGGCATTAACCTGTAATTTGCGCTTCGGCCAACTGCCATAAACCAAGGCCAAATAGGTTTTCTGTACGCCCTCTTTTTCACGCAACGCTGTATGCAACTCTTTGAGTACAGAGCGTTTTTTCGCCACCATGATAAGACCTGAAGTATCACGGTCTAATCGATGAACAAGCTCAATGAATTTTTCTAGTGGTCGCATTTGACGGATCACTTCCACCAAACCAAAGCTCAATCCACTCCCACCATGAACCGCCAAACCAGAAGGTTTATTAATCACGATCAAGCCTTTGTCTTCATAGACAATACGCGATTCTATCTCGTTTTTTAAACGATCAGACAGCACTGGCTTGTCCGATTCTGGCGCAATAACAATCGGCGCAATACGCACGATATCGTCGTTTTGAAGGCGATAATCGGGTTTGGTGCGCTTCTTATTGACGCGAATTTCGCCTTTTCTTAGCAGATTGTAAATCTTGCCTTTCGGAACCCCCTTGAGAAAAGTAACCAAAAAATTATCGATTCGTTGACCGGTATTATTGTCGTCAATCGTGACGTAACGAACCGCGGGACGCTCTGTTAAATTAAGTTCTGAGTCCGACATAAGCTAAGATTGGTTTCCTTTATAATTGAAGCACTTAGTTTTTACTGTTATATTCACATTCGCAAAGGGTAAGAGGCAACAAAACACCTCGAAGATAAGATGCAAGAATTGAATGACAATTGCCGAAGCGACACTTTGGCCCCCTATCTTACCTCTGTAACAGTTAATCTTAAATAATAAACCGCATGATTCGGAAAAATCCGCTTCAGTGGAAGGAACTCTCATTAAATTGCTCGACCGCGCGTTCGCGTTGTTTCGTAAAAAGGCAAAGAAACGAGACCGGTTAAAGAGACTATTTGGTATTGATCACGGCAGCGACCGCATGAAAGCGTTTAACATTAAGTAAACGAATCGCGTACTCCTCTCGCCAGAAAAGACTGAATGACTTGCTCTCATGCTGAGTCAGATTTATTAATGGTTACCCTATCACTGTTGTGACTCTTTCGAATCAGCTCACAGAGTTCACACATACAATGATTAGAATGCTTATCAATGCAACTCAACAAGAAGAGTTGCGCGTCGCCCTAGTAGACGGTCAACGTCTATATGATCTAGATATCGAATCCGGTTCACGCGAACAAAAGAAATCCAACATTTACAAAGGTCGCATCACTCGCATCGAGCCGAGTTTAGAAGCGGCGTTCGTTGATTTTGGTGCCGATCGCCACGGTTTCCTTCCCTTAAAAGAAATCTCCAAGACGTATTTTTCTAAAAAATCCAACCATGATGGCCGTATCAACATCAAAGATGTACTAAGCGAAGGCCAAGAAGTCATTGTTCAGGTTGATAAAGAAGAACGCGGCAACAAAGGCGCAGCACTAACGACCTTCGTTAGCTTAGCCGGACGTTACTTGGTTCTTATGCCAAACAATCCACGTGCTGGCGGTATTTCTCGTCGTATTGACGGTGACGATCGTTCACACTTAAAAGAAGCCATGTCAGGCCTCAATACACCAGAAAATGGCGGTTTGATCGTTCGTACCGCAGGGGTTGGACGCTCAACAGAAGAACTTCAGTGGGATTTGGATTACCTTGATACCCTATGGTCTTCCATCACCAAAGCCGCTTCTGAAAAACCCGCGCCTTTCTTGATTTACCAAGAGAGTAACATCGTCATCCGTGCCATTCGCGATTACCTACGTGAAGACATTGGTGAAGTATTAATCGACGAGAAAAACGCTTACCAAGACGCGATTAACTTCGTTATGCAGGTTATGCCGCACTTCAAGTCACGTATTAAAATGTACACTGACTCGACACCGCTATTTAACCGTTTCCAGATCGAAACTCAGATCGAAACTGCTTTCCAGCGTGAAGTTCGTTTGCCTTCTGGCGGCTCTATTGTTATCGACCCAACAGAAGCCCTTGTTTCTATCGATATCAACTCGGCTCGTGCAACAAAAGGCGGAGACATTGAAGAAACGGCGTTGCAAACCAACTTAGAAGCAGCTGACGAAATCGCTCGTCAACTCCGTCTTCGTGACATTGGTGGCTTGGTAGTGATCGACTTTATCGACATGACCCCAGTGCGCAACCAAAAAGAAGTTGAAAACCGCATGAAAAACGCCCTAGAAGCGGATCGTGCACGGGTTCAACTGGGTCGCATTTCCCGCTTTGGTTTATTGGAAATGTCACGTCAGCGTCTACGCCCTTCTCTGGGTGAAACCAGCGGTATCGTATGCCCACGCTGTAATGGCCAAGGCTTTATCCGCGACGTTGAATCGCTCGCCCTTTCTGTGCTTCGTCTGATCGAAGAAGAATGCTCCAAAGAACGCACGGCACAAATTCGTGCCGTTTTACCGGTATCTGTCGCCACTTTTTTGCTCAACGAGAAGCGCACCAATATCGCTAAAATTGAAAAACGCAATAACGTTCATATCATTCTTGTGCCAAATCCACACATGGAAACACCGCACTTTGAAGTAGAACGTATTCGTGACGACAGCACCGTCATTACCCAAAACGAAAACAGCTATACCTTGGTTGAGACACCGGAACAACCACCGTATGAGCCTCGTAAAGCAAGCGAAAACGTGCGCGCTCAAGCCGCCGTCACCAGCATTGCACCAAAGGCACCGGCGCCAGAGCACACAACACCCGCGCCAGCAGCGGCCGCAAAACCGGCTAAAAACCAAGCGAGCAAACCCAGTTTGTTCAAACGCATTGTCACAGCCCTATTTGGCAGTGCAGAGGCAAAACCTAAGCCAAAAGCGCCGAGTGCAACACCAAGCTCAAACACAGCGCCTCAAGCCGAACGTAATACGTCAAGCAAGCCTGTAAACAACCGTACTAACCGTAACAAACGCACGGTTAAGCACCAAAATGCAGACCGTGATGACAGCCAAAGTTCAGCAGAAAACAACCGCTCTACACGCCAATCTCGTCGTGAACAAGCAGAAGCGGCGACCAAAGGCAACAACAATAACCGTCGCAATAACCGCAACAGCAACAAGCAAGATGCTCAAGAACCAAGAGAGGAAAAGCAGGAAGCCGCTGTAAAAGCAGCACCACGCCAGCCTCAGCCTCAGAAAGACGTTCCTGAAGTGAAAGAGCGTAAACGCGAACGCAATGATAATCGTCGTCGTAATGGCAAATTGAAAGAAGAAGCATTGGAAGCAACGAAACTGCAAGAGCAAGAAGATGCGGCGTTGCTTGAAGCGGCGCAAAACGCGGATGTCGAAAACGCTGACAACAATGACGAACCTCAACGCCGCTCGCGCCGTTCTCGTCGTTCACGTCGTCCGCAAAAAGAAGACAACAGCGTACAGCAAGAAAATGCAGAATCTGACAACAATGACACTCAAACAGCTGACTCTACAACGCCAGTAGAAACTGCCGACACGTCGTCATCTGATTCAAAAGACACTGGCGTTAAAGCAGAAACAGCAGAAACGGCCTCCAAACCAGAAGCGGAAGAAAAAACTGACGTTGTTGAAACCCCAAAAGCCTCAACGGAAGAGAAGCCTAACGTGGTTGAAGCCCAACAATCGTCAGTTGAAGACAAGCCTGAAGCCGCATCAGAAGAAGCGCAAGTAACCACAGACGATGCTGCCGATAAAAACAACACGCCTGACGTTAAGCCTGCAAAACCGAAGATGTCGGTTAAAGCTCAAATGCGAAAAATTGAGCAAGTGGAGCAAGTGGAGCAAGTGGAGCAAGTGGAGCAAAAGGCATCAGAGGCAACAACCGATGCACCTGAAGCGAAATCTGAAACCGTTGTCGAGGCTGCCGTAGAAGCCAAAACCGAAGCGACACCAGAGACGAAAACAGAAGTGTCTGCAGACGTCACGCCAGTAGAAGTAACGCCTGTGGTAACAGAAAAAGAAGAAGCCCCTCAATCCACCGCTACTGCGGTAGAGACAGAGAAAGCCTCTTCTGAAAACCAAGCACAGACAACCGAAGTGAACAAAGAAGATGCTGCCGCGGAGAATACGGAACAAGATACCGCACGCACTACTCGAACACCTCGTCGTGGACGTGGCAAACCAGCAACAAAACAAGCCGCTACGGAAACCAAAGCGCCTGTGGAATTGCCCGCTGCCATTTTAGCTCAGCAAGAAAAGCTACGCTTAGAGCAAGAGCAAAAACGTAACGCAGCGTCGTCTCGCCGACGCGAATCAACCGGTCGTGTTAAAAACGATCCTCGAATCGCTCGAGAAGAAAACAGCACAGAAGTAACATCAGAAACGCACGCAGAATAACGCTGCCAACACTGATGTAAAATACAAAGAGCCCGCAAATGCGGGCTCTTTTGTAACAGACTATGATGGATTACTTCAACGGATTGATTTAAATACAGATAACGGACAGGTAAACAAACAATGATCATTGATTTTTCTCGCTTCAAAGACTGGACTCTTACTGGCGATTTATTTGGCGGGGCAACCACCGCCATTGTCTCACTTCCTCTGGCGCTTGCTTTTGGTGTGGCATCAGGCGCTGGCGCCGAAGCCGGACTATGGGGCGCGATAATTGTCGGCTTATTTGCCGCATTATTTGGAGGCTCTACCAGTCTCATATCTGAACCCACCGGCCCTATGACGGTTATTATGACCGCCGTACTCACCAGCATGATGGCGAGCAGCCCAGAAGGGGGTGTTGCCATGGCGTTTACCGTGGTGATGATCGCAGGTTTATTTCAAATCACATTAGGTTATCTAAAGCTAGGCAAATACATCACGCTGATGCCTTACAGCGTTATTTCAGGCTTCATGTCTGGCATCGGCATCATCTTGATTATTTTGCAAATCGCGCCTTTTTTAGGACACCCCTCCCCATCTGGCGGTGTCATGGGAACATTAAGCGCCTTACCTACCCTCATATTCAACCTAAAATTCTCTGAATTGTTCTTAGGTTTACTGACCGTGGCAGTGCTTTTTTACCTACCAAAACATTGGCGCCGATATGTCCCGCCGCAACTTGTTGCATTGGTGGCTATTACTCTTATTTCCGTTCTTCTGTTCAGTGATTCTGACGTTCGTCGTATCGGCGTTATTCCATCTGGCTTACCCTCTATTCACTGGCCGACATTTGAACGCTCAGTCTTTATTGAGATCATTATCAATGGTTTAGTGTTGGGCACACTCGGCTGCATTGACACACTATTAACGGCGGTCATCGCAGACAACCTAACACGCAAAGAACACGACTCAAATAGAGAACTCATCGGCCAAGGGACCGCCAACTTCTTTTCCGGTTTGCTTGGCGGATTGCCAGGCGCGGGTGCGACGATGGGTACGGTAGTGAACATACAGTCTGGCGGCAAATCTCCTCTTGCTGGCATAACCAGGGCGCTTATTCTATTGCTCGTGGTGCTCGGCGCGTCGGAACTGATTAGCCCGATTCCCATGGCGGTTCTGGCTGGCATCGCTTTGTATGTTGGTATCAATATTCTGGATTGGAGCTTTCTAAAGCGCGCGCATAAAGTCGCCTTGTCACCAACCATCATTATGTATGGCGTCATGGCACTCACTGTGTTTGTTGATTTAATGGTGGCTGTAGGAATCGGTGTCTTCATCGCCAACATCATGACCATTGAAAAGCTCAGCCGCTTACAATCGGGCAATGTAAAAGCGATCAGCGATGCAGACGACGACATCCCACTGTCGAAAGAAGAAAAAGCATTATTAGATCAAGCCGATGGCAAAGTATTATTATTTTATTTGTCTGGCCCCATGATCTTTGGCGCCAGCAAAGCCATCGCAAAACACCATAACCGCATACACAATTACAAAGCCGTGGTATTAGACCTAAGTGCCGTACCGATGATGGACCTCACTATTGGTCTCGCACTCGAAAACGCCATTAAAGACGCGATAGATGCCAACTGCGCCGTGTATATCTTTAGCCCCAATGGGCAAACAACCGAGCGATTGGAGAAACTGGGCATACTAAGCCGCTTGCCTCATAACGCTTTTTGTGACTCAAGAAAATCGGCGTTAGCGCAAGCAGTAGAAAGCCTAAAAGACGCCTAGTAAAGAGTGTAGCAGTGCTTACTTAAGCCAATATCGGTCCATCAACAACGATAACTAACTGGATGAGCAAGCCCATCTGTGAATGTATATAAAATGCCCTTATCGCCAAATGACAATAAGGGCCTTTTTATTTCTAAAACCAGACTGTTGCCATCAACAGATCATTCGCTATCACGAAGAAAACAATTTAATATGATGGCCACTTTAACACTATTCGTACTTGAACAATGACACCTTATCTACAGCAATATTGACCACGCTACCATTCCCACTTTTTATGACGATGTCATAGTCCTCGTTACTCTCCAACTCATCCGTCACATCATACACAAAGCTGGTGTACATCATCTTATCCATATCACCGTCTTTCATAGTATGACCAGCATGCTGATCGGCGTGATGATCAGCACCAAAGAATGTCATTACCCCTGCCTTGTCCAACCGTCCATCTGGATACTTAATGTAAACAAGATAAAAATCATTTGGTTTGGCATCAAACGACACATCTATTTGCATGACAATCGACTTAGGTTCAGCCTCAATCAACAAACGTTTGCTACTTTTTCTATCCAACGCTGCAGGCTTGAGCACGAGCTCAGATTGCTCAGGGGAAGCATTAAAGCTTTTCGTCCAAACAGGCACCATTTTCAAAGCTTTAGAAGCGGGGATAGGCATTGGTTTTGACTGCGCTAAGTGACTGGCGTCTTTGCTTTGGGTGCTGACGGAGATTAAATTATCGTAAGCATAATTCACGTTATAAGCCGCTTTATAAGCCTCTGCGACTGTGTAACTATGCTTTTTCCCATCACCATCGAAGAAAACATACGGCCACGGCGTGTTAATCAGCTCTTTTTCTGGCGCCTTTTTACCATATTCGGAATAGTTCCAAGATTCCCAAATACGATCAATTTGCGCATGGTGCATCCAAAACACCGGATCAAACCCGGCAGAAGGCACCCAAGACATCAAACCGCCATCCATTGTTTTTTGGTAAATAGGATTGTAAACCTCATAGTCATCAAACCCACCACCAATGTAATCATGCATAAAACCATGAGGCGCATTGTTAATGTTGTTGCTGAACACATCAAAGGTTCGCGTTTCCATTAAATCACTTAAATTAAGAGCCTGATCAACTTCTGACCTTTTTTTAGGATCTTCACTGGGTGCCTTACCTACTGCGTACCCTTCATTTAACGCAGGCAAACGAGCGACTTCATATAAACTGGTGCCTTTATCCCTTAATAAAGCAGGCATCACGCGATAACTCGTATCCGTATAATCCCAATAAGGCAGTGCAAAATCGGCTTTCCCAGAATACTTCCTGACGATTTTCTCAAAATAAGAAATATACAATCTATGCCAAAGCAAAAAATGCAGTTTTTCAACAGGACTGATTTGCCCTATTTGAGCCTGATCGTGGGTACAGTTATTCCACGCGGTTAAAAGATCCGTCTGGTAACTGACATACTGTGGACACAAGGTATTATTTTCGACTTTGTCTGGAAGTGCATGAATTGCCCCTTGGTAATACCAACTCGTTGGGTCTGCACACCCCAATTCTCGCATTTTTTTCAGCGCCACATTCAGCGCCTGAACATCAGCCTGCCCTTCTGGCGTTGACGCGTTTTTACGCACGAAATCAACCGCCAAAGCCTGATGACCAAAACACAATGAAACCCCTACGACTAATAAAGAGATTTTTTTCATCTGCAAAACTCCATATCCTTAGAGTTAAAAGACACCAGTGAACACACCTAAATAGCGTATTAAACACTGAATAAAGCTTACGAATAAGCCTCAATAAAAATAGTAGAGAGGATTCAATTTAACCAGCCCAAAAACAACCATGATGAACAACGGTAACACTAATCACTTACAAAGCCGTGCCACAACCTTTAATAAGCCTTTACCATACTTTGGGCAAATCATCCCACTTGGTCGTGTAGGCTGGCGATAAATGCTCTCGTTTCATAGACCACTGTGGCGATACACCTTGCGAAGCAAAGAAAACCTGGCCCATGCCACTGCGGTTGATCTTATCCATGACGCCCATTAAAGCTTTTGAATTGGTTTTTGTGCTATCAACACACAGAAAGTCTTGCTGAACCATTCCCGGCTCATAAAAATCAGCAAGCATGACACCACCTTTGGCATAACGATAACCAGCACGATACAGGCGATGAAAAATACCCTCAGTGACCGCCAATAAGTCTCGTGTATCATCGGTTGGATTCGGCAGCTCAACGGTAAGCGACGCTGAATACTGCGGTTCGTTTGGAATAAAAGGGCTGGTACGAATAAACACACTGACCACGCGACAAAAACGCTGCTCGCTACGTAACTTCTCAGCGGCACGGGTCATATATTTAGCGATAGCCTCCCCTAGTTCACGCTTATCTGTGACTTTATGCCCAAATGATCGACTGCAAATGATCTGCTGCTTTGTGGGCCTAACCCACTCCAAATCCAAACATGACACGCCATTCAACTCTCGAATCGTTCGCTCCATCACCACAGAAAACTCACTGCGCATCACCTTGGCGTTCGCGTTCGCCAGATCCAACGCCGTATGAATACCCTTTGCTTTGAGCTTTGCTGTGGTTCGACGACCCACACCCCACACATCACCCACATCCACCAAGGCCAATAAACGCTTTTGTCTGTCTGGATCCATCAAATCCACAACCGAACCGGTGGCTGGATATTGCTTTGCGGCATGATTCGCTAACTTCGCCAGCGTCTTCGTTGGCGCAATGCCCACCCCAACCATGATCCCCGTCCATTTATCGACCTTTGCTTTTACTCGTTGACCAAACGCCAGCAAATCCGTCACATGATCAACGCCGGTTAAATCCATAAACGCCTCATCGATGGAATACACTTCAAGCCGTGGCGCTTCCTCTTCTAACGTGGTCATCACTCTATTCGACATATCCGCATACAAGGCATAATTCGACGAAAAACACACAATACCGTGTTTTCTTAGCGCGTCTTGAACCTGAAAAACGGGCACACCCATTTTAATACCCAATGCTTTCGCTTCTTTAGAACGCGCGACGATGCAACCATCATTGTTCGACAGCACCACAACAGGCGTGTGCTTTAGGTCAGGCCGAAACAACTTCTCGCAACTCGCGTAAAAATTATTACAATCCACCAAAGCAAAAGCGGTCTTCTTAGCTCCGTTCATATTTTCGGACCACACCCGCGACCACGCCAAAAATCTCCAACTCCGATTCCTCGGTAATAGAGATGGCCTTGTAGGCCTTGTTTTTTGGGCGCAGCAACACATGGGGCTTCAGCTCTAACGTTTTCACCGTCATCTCACCATGAATACAGGCAATCACAATGTCCCCATGCCGTGCGGTTAACGAACGATCCACCACCAACACATCGCCCGAATGAATCCCCGCCTCTATCATCGAGTCCCCCTGAGCCCGCACATAAAACGTCGCATTCGGATGCGCCACACAGAACTCATTCAAATCCAACGATTTCTCAACAAAGTCTTGAGCAGGCGAAGGAAAACCCGCCGACACCGAATCCACATACAAAGGGATTCGCACACTATTGGCCGCGATAAACGCCGCCGACTCAGACACACCAAGATACGTCACACGCATGATAAACACCCAAAAATACTGTATGGATATACAGTTTAATTTAAAGTCTCGTAAATGACCAAATGAATTTTTGTAAGAGGCAGGATTTCCGATTTTTCGACCAAAAATAAGGCATATGAATATGGTAAAGACTTAGCAGCATCGTTCGTCTAAAATCTATTTTTTAAGACGTTAAACCAGCACAAGGAAAAACAATGCAGATCGAGTGCCCTGCTTGCCAAGAAGCAAATCAAATAGAATACGCAGAGAACATAAAATGTGGGAAGTGTAAAAAAACGCTAGCTAATCACTATTACAAACGTTTTAAAAAACCAATAATATCAACTACTTTCGCTGTTTGCATAGCCGCATTTGGTGGATACAAAGTTGAAAAGGCGATTTCAGATGATCGCTACCCGATGGCAACAGAATATGAATTGATCAGCGCATGTTCTTCTGAGCAATACTATGCCCTATCTAGAAAGTCCGCTAAAGAAAAAACTTCTCTCTGTGTTTGTGCACTAGAAAAAACTGTTGGTGATATAAGTTACACTGACATTAAAGGAAACGAGCAACAATTTGTTACTCGTTTCAAAGCTAATATCGCAGCTTGCGACTAACTATTTACCACGTGGTGAATTGTTACCACGACCACCACCTGAAGGGTTACCTGTAGTACTTGGTCCGTTTGGTGGTGTGTTCTTTCCTGCTTGTACATTAATAAACTTCAACATAACTACAACTCCTTAAAATTAAGTGGATGTCCTCGAGGACAAAAACATCTTAACCAATGGAAAAAGACATATGAGGACAAAAAAAGAAATCAAAGAAGAACAACTGGAAGAGAGTAAGCAATTAATCTTAGAAATTAAGAGAGTTTGCGAACAACTTGGACTGTCTCAAAAAGATTTAGCCAAGATAATTTTTCATGAGCTGAATGATGATGACAATGAAAAACACATTAAAGATTTTTCCTATGTCTTCGCGAAACAGATACAGCGCCCTACTACACAGCCAGAAAGACTCAAAGAATACCTTTCAGTCATATCAAGATTGCCTGAATTTAAAAAAAGCGACTTAGTACGAAATAAATACATCCCTCTTGGTAACCTAAGTAACTTCATGCAAGAAGAAATGCTAAGAATTTCGAAGGGATTAGATGTAAAACTTCGTGATAAAGAAATCCAGCAAGATTGGGAAGAATAACCAAGGGGCTTTCGCCCCTTATCCTTCCCTGCTCTAACCTTCCCCGAAGTGTCGGCCTGTGGCGTTTTTGACGGGTTCGATGATTTGGTCGCCCCATGAGGAGTTGGTTTGGATTCTGGCGAGTTGTTGGTAGTTTCGGATCGTTTGGATCATGGCAATAATGTCGGCGGCGGGTACGACGGCGATACTCAAGGATTTGGCAACGTCGTTAACAATCAATTTTTCATCTGCCCCCAGTGACCCCAAAACTTGTGTTCAGAAGCGAGGAGCAAGGGAAGAATTTATTAGAGTCAGATGAAAAATGGTTTGCACCCGCAAAGAAAGCTGCGCTTTCACGGCAGATTGCGCTTCGCTTATCGTGCCCTACGAGTGATGTTGTTTGTGTTCAATAACAGCAAGGGGCAAGCCGAACGCTATGAGTGAAGTCAAACGGCAATCTATATAAAAAAGGATAATTTAGAAAATTGGGGAGATTAAGGTGGCATCTCTACCAGCCGCACCTCGGCACACAAGTCCACCGCTGTGGCTGCTTCCTTCCGGACCTGACCAGATTAACGGTTTATCGTTGCGAGGGGACCAGCAGAGACACCATAAAGGAGGCTTGTTGACCTTGGGGCGCAATTATACGCAGCCAATTCGAAATATCAACCGCCTTTCTTATGTATTTTCAAATACTTAAATCTTTGGGTTGCGAATCACCTTTTCCTACTCTGGTGCTTTTTAGCATCACGCTATAACGCGGCTTCTATTTACGGTAAGATACGCGCCATTCAGAATCATAGGAGTAGCGAGTTGAAGCTATTTGTTAAAAACCTAACCCACGTGGATTTTTCCTACTTTGATGCCACGCGTGGTTTGTTGGGCGAAAGCTGGCAGACTGATATTGTGCTGACTGGCAAGTTAAACGACGAAAGCATGATTTGTGATTTCAGCATCGTGAAAAAACAGATCAAGAAGTGGCTGGATGATAATATCGATCACATGCTGGCGATCCCTGCTGAGCACGGTGGTTCCACTCTCACGCCATTGGCAAATGATCGTGTGTCGTTTCATTTTGATCACAGTAAAGCCACCGCTGACGATAAACGTGTCTTTCAGTGCGATGCGCCAACTCAGGCCATTTGTGTATTACCCATGACAGAAGTCACACCAGAAGCGGTCGCAAAATGGGTTGAGTCACAAATTCTTAACCTGCTGCCTGCGGAATTAGAAGCGGTCAGCGTGCGTTTTTCACCCGAGCACATCACTGGTGCGCAGTATCAATACAGCCATGGTTTGAAAAAGCACGCGGGCAACTGTCAGCGTATTGCCCATGGTCATCGCTCGACCGTTGAGATTTATGCCGATGGAACACGAAATGCGGCAATGGAATACGATTGGGCAAAGCGCTGGCAAGATATTTATCTAGGCACCCAAGAAGACTTGATAAGCCAAGTCACTGAAAACGACGTGAATTACCATCACTTTAGTTACACCAGCCAGCAGGGTCTGTTCGAACTAAAGATAGACAGCAATCAAGTCTACATGTTGGATTGTGACACCACGGTTGAGTCGCTCTCTGCGCACATTGCGGATGTATTGGCTAACGAAAATCCGGGCACACACATTGAGGCTCATGGCTTTGAAGGCATAGGAAAAGGTGCCATTTCAGAGCAGAAGATATCCGCTTAGCAAATACGCCCTATCCTCGTGCATGAGGTACATAGTTCTCTTGATAAAGTAGGTAAGAGTATGAGTTTAAAAGAATACGAAAATCTCGCCAAAGGCGAAACCTTGTCTCTAGACACCGTCTTAGCCAATTTAAAAACGGACGAACACGGTTTGATCGCCGCTATCGCCCAACAACATGATACTGGCGAAGTGTTAATGTTGGCGTATATGAACGAAAAATCGATTCGCGAGACGTTAGAAACAGGCCAAGTATGCTACTGGTCTCGTTCTCGTCAAACGTATTGGCGTAAAGGAGAAAGCTCAGGCCACCGTCAAACACTGGTTTCTATGTCTTTTGACTGTGACGGTGACGCTATTTTGGTCAAAGTAGATCAACAAGGCCCAGCCTGTCACACCAACCGTCGCGATTGTTTTTTCTTTACCGTAGACGGAAAAGACGTCGTCATCCGCTCTGCTCCTCTCTGCTAACGCCTAAAGCGCACAAAAATGGGGCATATTGATAAAATATCACTATGCTTTCCCTCTCTATTTGCGTTATCTTAGTGCCATGTAGTTTTTTTTGCACATTTCATACAATGTCGTAATTAGAACAGATTAGTAATGCAATGCACTTTATCAAACAATCTCAAATCCAGCGGATATTTTGCCAGTTTTCTCGCTAAAATGAGCGAAGTATGCACAAAATCGCAACTTGATTGGCATAAGTATTGCTGGACAGAAGATACCGACCAACACGATTAACTCATTGGATTAAGTATGCTAAACCTGTCTGTACGCACTAAAATACTCTCTCTTATTGCCCTTTTCTCTTTGGTCATCGTTGGCATCAGCGTAAGCTCAGCCTTATCAAGCAAATCCGTTTCAGCAAAATTACAAGACCTTTCATTGCAGAGTCTGGATTTGATGAAAAACTTAGAAAAAAGCCGTCAGTTACTCCTTCAACAATCGGTAGAGTTCGAACGCGGTTTTTTCCAAGTGTCCATTGCTAAGTCCATCGGTGGCTATGGTACGGAGCAAATTGCAGAATCTGAGGAAAAGTTCAAAACCTATACCAATGAGCTGTTGTCGAGCATAGAAAACGTAAAAAGTATTCTTGCCACCCTACCGGCTAATGACGGTTTAAATAATCTATTGGCGCAAATAACCGCCTTAGAAGAACAGCAAGCCATCTTTCTTGAAGCAAGCACAGAAACCTACAGCTGGTGGGTTAAGCTTAATACCATGAAGGCGGGTAAATCTCGCCGCGCTGCGGATGACAGTTTGATCGCGGTCAATCAGCAAATGGAGGAAATCATCACCTCTATTAATGAATACAACACCATAGTCGCAGAAAACCAAAACCAAAAATTAGATCAAACCATTTACGCCAGTGGTGTGCTTGCGGCGGTATTAATTGCAGCGGGCATTCTGATCAGCATCATCATTGTGAACGGCATTTGCAGACCCTTAATCAGAGCCGTACGTCGTGCAGAAGAAATTGCTTCTGGGGAATTGGTGGAGCCGACTTATACCAGCAAACGCACTGACGAAATTGGCATGTTGGAGATCGCCATGGACAAACTGGTGGTTCAGTTGCGCAGTATTTTACATGATGTTGCCGAATCCAGTTCCATGCTGACCAATGCCGCAAATGACTTAAACCGCATCACGGATGAGTCGTCTGATATGGTGGATCGTCAGCAAGAAGAAACCAACTTTATTTCCCAAGCTGTGCAAGAAATACAGGCCACAGCGGTGCATGTGTCCGAATCCACTAACGATGCCAGTCAAGCTGCTCATACTGCCGAAGTCGCGGCCAATGAAGGCACCGCCATCGTCACCAAAACGATTCAAAGCATCCAAGAACTGGCCGCTGAAATTTCAACCTCAGCCAATACCATTAATGAACTACAGAGTAACACTAAGGAGATCAGCAATATTCTTAACGTGATTCTGGGCATTGCGGAACAAACCAACCTACTCGCTCTAAATGCCGCAATAGAAGCCGCTCGAGCTGGTGAACAAGGCCGAGGCTTCGCTGTTGTCGCGGATGAAGTGCGTCACTTGGCACAAAATACGCAGAATGCCACGCAAGAAATTGAGAAAATGATCAGCCTCTTACAGACTGGTACTTCGTCTGCGGTCAAAGCCATGACATCCAGTCATCAGCGTTCTACCGAGGCGGTAAACCAAGTGAAACACGAAGAAGAATCGCTCAGAAACATTAACCAGTCTGTGTCTAAGATTCGTGATATGAACGATCGCATCTCAGCCACCGCGGAAGAGCAGGCATCCGTAACCGCTGAGGTCAGCCGAAATGTTGCCAATATTAATGACATTGCTTCGCGCACAACAAAATCCATTCATGCGATTAGTAATTCAGCGGATCAATTAGCCACCTTGGCAACACAATTATCGACAAAAATCAGCTATTTCAAAGTATAGATCTACTGGAAAACAGAAGATTAGATTACCATTAAGGAAGCAATTTATTGCTTCCTTTTGCTTTTATTCCTAGGAGAAAATCATGTGTCGTTGGATGGCGTATCAAGGTGAAGCGGTTTACCTTGAGTCGTTGCTTTTTAAACAAGAGCATTCTTTAATTCATCAAAGCCTCAGCGCCAGGAAATCGGAAGTCACCGTAAACGCCGATGGTTTTGGATTAGGCTGGTACGATGAACGTGAAGAACCCGGCCTTTACCATGAAGTGTTACCAGCGTGGAGTGATAGCAATTTAAAAAGCTTGGCGAAGCACATCAAAAGTGGCTTGTTCTTTGCCCATGTGCGCTCTTCTACCGGCACAGAAACCAACCGCTCAAACTGCCATCCGTTCAGTTACAAAAACTGGCTGTTCATGCACAATGGGCAAATTGGCGGCTATGAATCGCTTCGCTGGCAATTGGATCGTTTGATTCCGGAATATCTTTATAACCATCGCCATGGCGCGACAGACTCGGAAGTCATTTTCTTATTGATGATCGCTAATGGTTTAGAAACGAATTCAGAACTCGCGATTGAGACAACCTTGGCGCAAATTTTGGACATGATGAAACAGAAGAACATCAAAGACCCATTGCGCTTCACGGCGGTCTTTTCAGATGGCGAAGAAATCACCGCGATTCGATTTTCCAGCGATGAACAAGCGCCAAGTTTGTACTGCAAGCAATTTAGCAAGCATATTGTCATAGGCTCTGAACCTCTTGACCATTGCAGTGACAGCTGGACACAGATCCCAGCTGGGCACATTGCTAAAATCAAAAACCAACATTACCGCATTCATCCTATGCCAGAATTGCTAAAAATGACCGCTTAGCGGTCATTTTTGATAATACATTTATTCTTATTATCATTAAGCATTATCCTCACGACAGGAACGGCTAGACGACTCGCCTTTGTCACTCAGATTAAGCCTGTTCTTTTTCCCGATACGCATAAGTCGCATCAAAGCGTGACTGAATCCAATCACCACTCAAGATAGCATCGTATTTTGCAGGGCTTTCCGCTGTGGCACAACTCGGCACACAAGCCACGCTCGTTTCGTAATCCGGCTCCACAAAAAATGGGAAAGAGTAACGATGCACATCTGGCAAAGACGCACGCACGCGGTGAGCGGTAGAAACGTATTCGTCATTGGTCCAACGTTGCATCAAATCCCCGATATTCACCACTAGGGCATCGGCAATCGGCGTTGCATCCACCCACTCTCCTTGACGATTTTTCACCTGCAAACCACCGACCTGATCTTGCAACAACAGCGTGACACAACCGTAGTCTGTGTGCGCTCCTGCACCATTGTCATGATCATTTGCAGGACGCGGCGGATAATGGATCATACGCAAAACTGTCACGTGATCTTTAAAACAGCGCGTGAAGAAATCGTCCTGCAAAGACAAGGCTTGCGCCATCGCCGTCAGCAGTTTCTGCGCGACTTGAAAAGCTTGCACATAGTATTCTTGCAGCACTTCGACGGTTGCAGGATCACTTGGATTTTGGTTCGGCCCATACATGGTTGGGTACTTTGCCACTAATGGATGATGTGTAGGAAAATCCAACGCCATATCGAAGGTCTCTTTCCAGTCCGCATGACCAATTTCATCAAGCTGCTCTTCGCCAATATTGCCGTAACCGCGATGATTGATGCTGTTTTTAATATCAATACGATTTTTAACCTCTTGCGGCTGGTTAAAAAAACGCTTGGCTTCACGCATCAAAGCCGCCATTAGTTCTTTCGAAATCCCGGTATTCACCAGATAGAAGAAACCAATTTCTCGACACGCCTTGTCTAGGGCGTTTATTTCATTCAAACGGACAGACTCACTCTCATGAATCAGTTTAGACAAATCAATTAATGGAATGGACATTGGGTGTTCCTTAGGCTCTGGAAGACAGTTTAATAAGTTGTGTGTGCTTGGGATTAAAGCGTTTTAGACCCACTTCGCCAAAATCCACAAAAATCATTTGCTTGGCATCTTGTTCTTGCCTTACAACCACACCTTGACCGAATTGATCATGGCGGACTTTGTCACCCGGTTGCAAGAGGCTTTTTCCTTCCACGCGATGGCGAAAGGTCAGCGACGGTGAAGGATTCACTGCGTTTAAATAACGCTGAAAAATCGCCCCTTTTTCCGTATCAATTGGCGTGCCAACCTTGTCGACGTACCACGCTTCACAGATACGACTCACCGCATAAGGCTGAGCTTCAAACACAAAGCGCGACAAAGACAAGCTCTTTAATGCTGCTCGCGGAATATCTCCCTGCTTCATGCGTTTATGTTCATCTGCACTGGGGCTTTCTAACAGCACAAGCTTTTGCTTTGCACGGGTAATCGCCACATAAAATAGCCGACGCTCAGACGCCAAATCACTGGCGGCTTGCTTATCAATGGCGCTCAAATCCTCGTCATAATAAGGAAAGCGCCCTTCTTGTAAGCCAGACAACAACACCTGATCAAACTCTAAACCTTTTGACTTGTGAATCGTCATCAAATGCACACCATGGCTGTCGTCGGTGTGTTTTTCATTCAAGCTCGCAAGCTGTTCTAAAATCGCTTTGGCATCGCTGCCAACACCGCGCACGTACGCCATAAAGGCATCACAAGTGGCTATCTTTTCTTGGGTCTGGATGTCTTTACTGCTGGTGCTTTCAAAGTAACGATAAATGCCCAACTTCTCTAAAGTATGCGCCAGCCCTTGCGCCGGGTCAGTGCGATAAATGCTTAGACTGCGTAGCCAGTCAGCCCGCTCATAGAGCTTTTTCGCACGCCAACCGTCCGTTGCATCGGCCACAGATTCAATAATTTGCGGCAACAATTGCGGCGCTTGTTTGGCTTGTTGTATCAAGGTTTTGCGTTGCGCCAGCGAACCACCAAGGCTTGGCGTCGTCAGCAAATATTCAATGTCGTCAGGATGAAAAAAGACGCTTGGTGTTTCCAAGCCGCCCGCAATCACTGCAAGATAGGCCATCAGCATACGAATTTGGCGATTTTCCAACAGAGGCGAATCACCGTGCAGCTGATATGGCACGCCTTTGTGCATCAGCGCCAACTGTACCGGCACCATGTCGCTGTACAAACGCACCAACACCGCGGTATCGCGTAGTGCACGCCCTTCGTCCACCCACGCTTTTAGCTCGCCTAATAAAGCCTTGCCCGTCTTTGGCGCGCGGGCAAAAGACACTCGTGTGCGCTCGCCAGCACCGATCACCAAGGCATCTGGATCGTTTTCACTGATCACACTCGACGCCATTAGCCCCACCGCATGACCAAAGCGAAAACTGGTGCTTAATGGGTACGTCGCCACATGGGCAAAATCTTGGTCAAACTGGCTCGCCATGATCTCAGGGCTCGCACCACGCCACTCATAAATGCATTGCTGCACATCGCCCACAATCATCCATTGGCACGGTACGGGATACAGCAATTTTAACAGCTCGTATTGGCACGGATTAATGTCTTGGAACTCGTCAATTAGTAAGTAACGGAAATCCGGCACTAGGCCACGTATTCTCAGGCGTTCTGCTTCGTCTAATCCGCACATTAACTCATAAGGGTCACTGAGCAAATCAGCAAAAAAACGAATATTATTGCGTTTACGCAATGTCTCTAATTCGTCGTACAGTGCAGGGAAAAATTTGCGTTCGTTAGACCAGCCCAAGGCTTCAAAAACGATTTGTGCGGCTTGATGCGAGGCTTTCACTTGATCGACAAACAACAGCACGTCTTCCAACCAATCTTTTTCGTCAAGCATGGCGATTTTCTCACCACGTCGAACCAGGCGCTGCAAGGCCTCACGTAACATTTTCACTAGACTGAAATCGTCGGTGACAAGCTTCGCAGACGTCAGCCAACCTTGCTGCTCCAAACGACGACAAAACTTCATGCCAAACGCGTGAAACGTCATCACGCTGGGGGAACGAAAATGTCCCGCCGCCATAAGGCGTTTGCTTAAACGTTCAGAAAACTCTTCCTGCGCGCTTTTATTAAACATAAACACGCCAATGTGAGACGGGTCCACACCTTGAGCCAATAAGTGCTCAATACGAGAAATTAAGGTCGTGGTTTTGCCCGCACCCGCCACGGCAATAACTTTCGCGGGCGTAGCGAGATCATGATTTACAACAAGCGTTTGCTCATCGGTTAACGAGGTAGTTACCTCAGTATTGGGCTGAACCTGTGTCAAAATACTCTAGCCTAGTATGGATACAATGGGATCTTTAATGGCGAACTTTCAAGATTTTCTAGTCTTCAAACAACTTGCCTATCTCACGAAACGCAAGATGCTCTTTACCGGCGATCTTGGCAATGGACTCACCACACACCACCAAACGTCGCTGCACACGAGCGAAAAACACGCCATTGGTACGCGCCACCAAAGGATAGCTTGAGGTTTCCACCTCATCGTCCATCAAGTTGACCACTTCACCAATCACCTCACCGGCTTCCACTTCCTCGCCAATGGCCTTATGGTAACAAACAATGCCCGCACACGGTGCTTTGACGAGGTCCATGGCGTCCAGCGGATAATATTCTACGCCGCTGTCATCGACAGATGGCGCTTTACCTGCAATCACGTCTCGCAGCACCAGATAATCGAATAAGGCTTGCGAATCCTGTTCCGCAAACGCATTAGAGATGTCATTTTCGCCGCGCAATTCTACCGTTAAAGAACGACTCCCCCAAGGAATCAAATGCGCGTAATGGGCTTTTAAATCACGCCACACGCTGACATTAGTTTCATCAAAGGATGCCGCGCCCGTTTCCAATTCAGACAAACCAACTTTCGCGCCCAAAAGCGCCAGTAAGGGCTTGAAATAGCCTTCAAATTCTTGCGCCACATAAGCGTGCATACTGGCTTCACCAGAACAATGCAAATCAATCACTTCATCCGCGTCCATCGATAAGGCCAACAAGGTTTTCTTCATGCCTTGCAGTTCGGTGGTGTCTGGCAACAAGGCCAACTCCTCGTGAATCGCTTGACGAACCAGATCAATATTACGTTCAATGTCTCCCGTTACGTCGCCTTTGATGCGCTTTTCTACTTTTGCCCCTAATTGCGGCCAGTTGCGATTAAAATTGCCACCGCCATCGGAAAAGGCAAAACGCCCAGGAATGTATCCGTGAAAATTTTGTGCCAAGCCAATCGGATTCGCGACTGGAACAATGATAATCTCACCTTGAATAAGCCCTGCGTCATCGGCTTTTTTCAATTTGCGCAGCAAACTGTTAAGCACCAAAAAACCGGGCCATTCATCCGCATGCAAGCCCGCTTGGAAATAGACTTTAGGACGTGCCCCCGCCTCGCCAAAATGATGCGCTTTTAAAATACGCTGGGTGCCCGGTGTCGCGCTTGGTAAGACATGAGAGTAAATTTGATAAGACATAGCACCTCGCATAATGCATTCAACGGCAGTAAAAACACTCACCCAATTTTTGCAAACACATGGTACGCTAAAACCTATTTTTAATAAAAGACTGTAAGAAACAAGGATCTATTTACGTCTAAGCATTCGTACCAATGTCAACCATCCAAAAACGTCAGGAGAAAAGGAATGAAAAAATCGTTAATTGCGGCATCCATTGTTGCCACATTCGCGCTGACCAGCTTAACCACCAAAGCAGCGGAGACGAGTTACCTATGGCAAGACACCTTAGATCAAGCCAAAGGCCAAACCGTGTATTTCAATGCTTGGGGCGGTGCCGATAGCATTAACGATTACATTCAATGGGCTGCCGACCGTATTAAAGAAGAGTACGATGTCACTTTAGTACACGTAAAATTGACCGACACATCCGATGCGGTCAATCGAGTATTGGCCGAAAAAGCCGCCGGCAAAGACGACAATGGCTCAATCGATCTTATCTGGCTAAATGGCGAAAACTTCCGCGCCATGAAAGACAACAACCTTTTGTTTGGTCCATTCAGCCAAGCTCTGCCCAATTACCTTCATTACGTGGATGAAAATGCGCGTCAGAGTTTAACCCAAGATTTTGGCACCCCTGTCGATGGCATGGAGTCGCCGTGGGGCATGGCACAAGTTATCTTTATGTACGACACAGCGACGTTAAGCAGCCCACCTAAATCCATGGCAGAGCTACTCAATTTTGCTAAAGCGCACCCAGGACGGATCACTTACCCTGAGCCACCACAGTTCCTCGGTTCTACTTTTTTAAAACAGGCTTTATACGAATTAACGTCTTATCGCCAAGCCCTGTCACAACCAGCAGACAGTGTTAATTTCGATACCGTCACAGCGCCTTTGTGGGCTTACTTAGACAAACTGCATAAGGTCGCATGGCGCGATGGACAAACATTCCCATCCAGTGCGGAAGAAATGATGCGTTTACTGGATGATCAAGAAATCGATATTGCGCTAAGCTTCGACATCTCCGCCGCGTCGGTGCAAATCGACAAAGGTAATTTGCCACACACGGTACGTTCTTATGTTTTCACAAATGGCACCATTGGTAACACACATTTCCTCGCCATTCCCTATAACAGCAGCGCGACAGCAGGTGCACAAGTTGTCGCCAACTTTATGCTGTCACCCGAGGCGCAAATCAAAAAACAAAACCCAACCGTCTGGGGCGATTTAAGTGTTTTATCTTACGCTAAATTACCCGCTGATGAGCAAGCCAAGTTCAACGCGCTGCCTCGTGGTATCGCCACGTTAAGTATCGAAGAATTAGGACAAACCTTGCCTGAACCGCACAGCAGTTGGATGGGCGCATTAGAGACTGAGTGGCGTAAGCGTTACGCCCAATAATTAGCCAAATAAGAAGTAAGATGCCACTAAAACACGCGAAATGGATCACGGGGATCATAACCTTATTGCTGATCTTCCCCATTGTCATTGGCTTGGTCGGCACCTTGCTTCCAGCGTTTGCGTATTTCCCGCCCCTTGGCGAATACACTGTTTCCTTGGCCCCTTGGCGTAACCTACTTTCCCAAGGGGAATTCTATGCCAGTTTAAAACTCACGCTCATCACCGGGATCGTCGCGCCTTTGCTTGCTCTTTGGTTGGCTCTGTCGCTGCTGGCTTGGGGTTATCAGCGTCCGTTTTTTCAAAAAATAGAAGCGCTGTTATCACCAATTTTAGCGATTCCCCACGCTGCTATTGCCATTGGCTTATTGTTTCTATTGAGTCCGTCCGGTTGGTTGGTGCGCTTATTTAGCCCTTGGCTAACAGGATTTGATCGACCGCCCAATTGGATTACCGTGCAAGACCCTTATGGCATTTCACTGATTCTCGCCCTAGTGATCAAAGAAATGCCCTATCTTTTGTTTGTTATGCTCGCCACCATGAAAAGCATTAAGGCACGAGAAAGCCTGCAAGTCGGCCAAGCCCTTGGTTACAGCCGTTTTACTTTGTGGCGCAAGGTGCTGATTCCTCAACTGTATCCGATTATTCGCTTGCCGATTTTTATCGTCATTGCGTTCAGCCTCACGGTGGTGGATTTGGCCCTGGTGATTGGCCCCAACACTCCGTCTACGCTGGCGGTGACCTTGTTGCGTTGGTTTAACGATCCCGATTTAACCATGCGTTTAATGGCCAGTGCTGGCGCCATTTCTCTCATGTTGGTGATTGTACTGGTGTTAGCAAGCTGGGAAGTGGCGCATTTACTTTTTCGCCAGTTGACTCGAGCCGAACGCAGCAATGGCAAGCGCTTTGGCTTGACCGATAACATACTGAGACTGGGTGTTGTCTTGGGGCTATGCACATTGCTGAATGCCTTTGTAGCACTGGCTTTGCTGCCAATTTGGTCGCTTGCTAGACGCTGGCGTTTTCCCGATGCATTGCCCAGCCAATGGACATGGGACAATATCGAACGCGCCACGCCCTTGCTGATGAAACTCACCACCAACACTCTCACCATAGCCTTCATTGCCACACTCATGGCGTGTGTCATTAGCCTCGTGATGCTGGAAACCAAACGACACAACATGACCGATGCAAACTCAAGCAAACCCCATGTGTTCGATTGGCTGATTTATGTGCCGATTCTGTTGCCACAAATTGGTTTTTTGTTTGGCTTGCATGTGTTGCTGATTTACCTAAATCTCAATGGCGACCTTGACGCCATCATCGCCCTGCATCTGATGTATGTATTGCCTTATGTATATCTCACGCTCAAAGGTCCGTATTTATCCTATGAAGAAGAATACTTACAACAAGCCAATCGACTTAGTCATCGACCTTGGCGCAATTATTTTATGGTCAAAATCGCCATGCTGAAACCAGCGTTATTCACTGCTTTTGCGATTGGTTTTTCTGTCAGTATCGCCCAATATTTGCCTACACTCATTGCGGGTGAAGGCCGTTATAGTACGCTAACCACAGAAGCAGTAGCACAAGCGGCATCCGGTGACAGAAAGCAAGTCGGCAGCATGGCAATGCTGCAAGCCTTCTTTCCCATCATGGTATTTTGGCTCGCGCAATTTATTCCGCCGCGCTGGACAAGATGGCGACTCAAACTCAAGCAAGTCTTTCATATTGGATTAATCAAAAAGGATAAAACGTGCTGACTGTAAACGCTTTTTCTCTGTCATTAGGCGATAAAACACTAATCAAAGCGTTAAGCTTCGAGATCGCCAACGGTCAGGTCTTGTCCATCATGGGACCAAGTGGCATTGGCAAATCCAGCTTACTACACTTTCTCAGTGGCTCGTTATCGCCTAATTTGACGACCACTGGCGAGGCTTTTTTAAACGATGAAGCCCTGCACACTAAAGCTATTCAGGATCGAAAAGTCGGCTTGTTGCAGCAAATGCCCTTGTTGTTTCCGCACACGAGCATTATTGAAAATCTGTTGTTTGCCATTCCAGCCGACATCAACAAACCAGCACGCATCGCCATGGCACAAAATGCCTTGCAGAAACTTGGCATTCCGGACAAAGCCAACGCCTTACCAAAAGCGCTTTCCGGCGGCCAACAAGCCCGCGTTGCCCTGCTCCGTACGCTACTGTCAAAACCCGATTTTTTACTGCTCGACGAACCATTCAGCAAACTCGACCCAGCCCTAAGACGCGACGTACGAACCTTTGTACTCAACGAGATTCGCCAAGCGAACATCCCTGCATTACTGGTGACCCACGACCCTGAAGACGCCAAAGCCATGGAAGGGGAATGTTTGGAATTGAAGATGAATAAATAGCTCTTTAGATTCCGCCAGAAAACCAGATAGACTGTCAGCCAAGATAACAATCAACAGGATGATGAGCTATGAACAAAGTAATAAAGACAAAGCTGCCTCAAGATAGCCTTCTTCGTCATCGCATCAAAAGATCAGACTTTGTCGATTGCTACTCGGTTCAATCCAATTTATCACCTCGACAAGCCGCTGAAATCGTGACCGACTTCCCTGACTGGGCACGTTTATTGGTTAAAATACGCAATGCTGTTGTATCAAAATTTGGCTTATCAAGCGACGGGCCAGAAGCTTCCGATAAGGTTGGCTTTTTCCCGGTTGAAACGGAAACCGAGCAAGAGTTGATCGCGGGCTTTAATGATAAGCACTTGGATTTTAGAGTGTCTGTCATCTCTCAAAATGGACGCGTGTTCTTATCAACTTGGGTGCATCCGCATAATATTGGTGGAAAAATCTATCTTAAAACCATTTTACCTTTTCATGTCTTGATCGTTCGTAATGCGTTGGCTCGAGTTCATGCCGTGAATAATGAGATAAGAACCGATCCTCTAGGGTAAATACCGCGATGCTAATGACGTTACACCCGATTCTGCCAGAAGAATATGACCTCAGGTTTGCTATCATCAAGGACGCTATTTTTGAGCATGTAGATGCTGTCTTTGGCTGGGACGATGATTTTCAGCAACAAAGGTTGAATGAGGAATACGATCCGACTTGGTTTCATTGGATTTACCACGAAGAGCAAAGAGTCGGTTTATTTTGCTTTAAACCTTATGATGACTCTTACCATGTGCATTTTTTAGTGATTTTACCCAATTTTCAAGATCAGGGGCTAGGCAGAAACACGATGGACTATCTTCATCAACTCGCTCAAGCTGAACTACGAAAGTCGATCACCTTATCAAGCTTTAGTCGCAATGAAAAAGCCTTAGCTTTTTATAAAAGATTGGGATACGAAATAACTCATGTCGAGAAAGATTTCTATTCTCTGACTCGATATTTTTCTGATCAAAACCCAAATAAAACGTGGGCCACTCACTACTCCTAAACTGTGTTTCTCTCTTACTCACAAGCAAATTTGTTAGTATTGCTGACTTTTTTTGTTCTAGTTTTCCTAAAAAAAGCCATTAGCATACGAGAAAGACTTACCCAGTCAGTTTGCTAATAAATACAAGAAAGGAACTCAGGATGAGCTTAATTTTTCGCATGATCATGCTATTGATCGCCTCAAAATTTAAACCAAGATTACCCATTAAGTACCCTAAAAACACTCTGACATTACGAGTACTCCCTAACGATTTAGACATCAATTTGCACATGAACAACGGTCGCTATTTGACCATCTGTGATTTATCAAGAATTGATATGTTTATTCGCACAGGGTTGGCAAGAACCATGCAAAAAGAAGGCTGGATGCCTGTTATTGCTGAACACACCATGAAATACAAGCGCTCTCTAAAACCATTCCAAAAATACCGAGTCACCATGGAAATAACCGGATGGGATGAAAAAAGATTCCATATGATACACACCTTTTTAGTCGGTGATAGAATCGTTGCAGAAGGCACTTCTATTGGCTGCATTATCAGTAAAACAGGGACCATTTCCCCTGAGGAAGTCATCAAAACAGTGACCGCCAGACTCGAGGCTAAAACACACCTAAACTAACAATGAGCAGACACCTAGTTAGAGTGAAAATTAGCTAGAAGCGATTTATTTAAAACGCCTCTGCACATTATTTCTTCATCATCGCCACCTCAGCTTATTCTCAGTCCTTTTTACGTTTCTGCAATATAAAAGCCAAAATGAAAAATAGACCACACTAAAATAATTAGATATGTAACATTTAAAAATGAAATTCGTTACATAACGAATCATTAGACATAACACCAATAAAATGAGAATAATTTGATCGCTAAACGCTTATTTATAGGGCGTTTGCGCGCTTTTTTAGCGCACTTAAAAACGTGTATTTTATTGATTGAAATGTGAATTTTATATTTTTTTTGAATTTTTTACACACTTCTCTATGTGTTTGTTTTGAGCGTTTTTTTTGAAGATTTTAAGTTTTATTTTCGACCATTTAGCGTTTTTATTAACGTCATTTTAATTTCAAGCACTTGCAACCCTGAAAATATTTAATTACTACTGTATGCAGTTTTTCATTATTGAAAAGTTTTTTGCGATATTTTTCAGGGAGGCATTATGCAGAGCACATGGCAAGACAACATTATCTTTGCTGAAAAAGTGCGTAAGCAATTACACGCTCATCCTGAGTTAAGTTGGCAAGAAAAAGGTACCGCGGCGTTGGTTCGCAGCCAACTGGATGCGATGGATATTCCGTGGCGCGCGTGTGCAGATACCGGGACGGTCGCGTGGCTCAACAGAGATGCCAAGGGCGCTGCGATTGCATTACGTGGTGACATGGATGCCCTACCCATTGACGAGCAGACAGGTAAAGCATGGCAATCCGTCAATCAAGGCTGCATGCACGCGTGTGGTCACGATGGTCATACCGCCACCTTGTTGGCAACGGCGCGCTGGTTAAAGCAATTTGAAAAAGAGCTGCCTCAACCTGTGGTGCTCATCTTTCAGCCAGCCGAAGAAGGCTTTCACGGTGCCCGCGAAATGATCAAGGATGGCGCGCTGGAAAATGTCAGTGCTATTTACGGTTGGCACAACTGGCCAGCCCTGCCTTACGGGACCATTGCTTGCCCAGACGATATTGCCATGTGTGGCAACGGCACGTTTAACATGACATTTAAAGGCCGTGGCGGTCACGCCAGCCAACCAGAATTATGTGCGGATCCACTGTTAGCCGCCAGCGCGGTAAACGTGGCCTTGCAGCAAATTGTCAGCCGACGCATTGCCCCACAGTCCACCGCGGTGATCAGTGTCACACAAATACACGGCGGAACGGCACCCACAGTAATTCCAGAAACAGCGATGTTGAGCGGCAGCATTCGTGTCCCTGACGAAGCGACTCGTCAACTCATCAATCAACACATTACCGATGTCGCTACGCAAACAGCAGCGGCTTACGGTGTGGAATGCGTTGTGCAACATGACACTCGCTACCAAGCGACCATCAATCATAAAAACCAAGCCACAAACGCCCGTGAGGTTTGGCAATCGCTTTATGGCGAACAAACACTTAATCACGGACAAGCCTTGCCGATCATGGCATCGGAAGATTTTAGCTACTATTTGCAAGCGATTCCCGGTGCGTTTGCCTTGATTGGCAGCGACGACGGTGAAGGTCACAACGTGGCTTGCCACAGTCCACATTACGATTTCAACGATCGATTGATTGCCGATGTCTGCCGTTGGTTTTGCCAACTTGCTGGCCTTGGCGATCAATCACTACCAAAGCAATCACTACCAAAGCAATCACGACAACAGTAATAACCAAAAAAACACTAACCAACAACCTAAAAAAAGGTTGATAGGAGACGTTATGACTATTTTCGAACAACGAGAATCCAATATTCGAGCCTACGCTCGCACGTACCCAACGGTTTTTGTTACGGCAAAAAACGCTCGCCAAACGGATGAAAGTGGCAAGGAATACATTGATTTCTTCGCTGGCGCTGGAGTGCTGAACTTTGGGCACAATAACCCCTACATGAAAGAAGCCATGATCGATTACCTGCAAAAAGATGGCGTTCTGCACAGCTTGGATATGCAAACCCAAGCCAAAGCCAATTTTATGCAGAAATTTACCGATGTGATTTTAAAACCTCGCAACATGCCCCATCGCATGCAGTTTATGGGGCCCACTGGCACCAACGCCGTTGAAGCCGCGATGAAGCTGGCACGTAACGCCACAGGACGTCACAACATTGTCGCCTTTAGCCAAGGCTTTCACGGCATGACATTAGGGGCGTTAGCCGCAACGGCCAACGAATATTTCCGTCAAGCGTCTGGCGTGCCTTTGCTGCATGTAAGCCACGAGTTGTTCGATCAAGAACACGATCATGAATCGGCTCTTGCGGCACTAGATGCTTTAGGGCACCAATACCGTGACCCTTCAAGCGGCATCAAACCACCAGCGGCCTTTATGGTCGAAACCATCCAAGCGGAAGGCGGTGTTAACGTCGCTAGCAAAGAGTGGATGCAGAAGCTGGAAAAACTCGCCAAAGAGTTTGGCTCAGTACTGATTGTTGATGACATTCAAGTGGGCTGCGGCCGCACTGGCTCGTATTTCAGCTTTGATGACATGGGCATCAATCCAGACATCATTACTTTAGCCAAAGGTATTGGTGGCGCGGGTACGCCAATGGCAATGAATTTGGTGCACCCTGATTTAGACAAACATTGGTCACCAGGCGAACACACTGGGACCTTCCGTGGACAGAATTTATCCTTCGTCGCCGGTGAAGTGGCTTTAAGCTACTTTGAAGACGACAAGCTAATGTCTGAAGTCTCAGAAAAAGTCAATACCGTTCGCCATGCTTTAGAACCCTTAGTGAGCGAACACAGCGCCAAAGAACTGCGTGGCAAAGGCTTGATTCTCGGCCTAGACATGGGCAGCGGCGACATAGCTGCCAAAGTGGTACAACGCTGCTTTAAAAACGGCTTGATGCTGGGCGCGTGTGGCAGCGGTGGTCGAGTATTGAAGATCATTCCACCACTGACCATACCGGATGCAGACCTGATCGAAGGTTTGGATATTCTAAAAGATGCCGTACGTTTTGTAATGGAGGAAGCCGCATGATTGAACGGGACGATATGACGTTTACTTTCGCTGAATATCAGCGCCGATTAGCCGAGTTGCGCGCTCGCATTGCTGAGCGTCGTTTGGACGCGGTGGTGGTGACTGATCCTGAAAACATCACTTACCTAACCGATTACCAAACCACAGGCTATTCCTTTTTTCAGGCGCTGGTGATCCCGCTCGAAAAAGAGCCCTTCATGATCACGAGAGCCTTGGAAGAGTCCAATATTTTTGCTCGCACTTGGGTGGAATTAACTCGTCCTTATCCAGACACAGGCGATGCGATCCAAATGCTGGTGGACGCCCTACGTGAATTTGGTTTGGCAGACAAACGCATTGGTTACGAGCGCAACAGTTACTTCTTCCCAGCGTACCAACAGGATTGCATCCATACTACCTTGAAGAACGCTAAGCTGATGGATTGCTTCGGTATCGTCGAAGAAGGTCGAATCTGTAAGTCGCAAGAGGAAATCGCCATCATGCGTCGTGCCGCCCTCGCCACCGAAGCTGGTATGAAGGCGGGTATTGAGATTTGTCGTCCAGGCATTACAGAAAATGAAATCGGTGCCGAAATCGCTGCGGCCATGTTTCGTGCAGGCGGAGAGACACCCGCCGTCATGCCTTACGTCACCTCAGGCCCACGAACCATGATTGGTCACGCCACTTTTGAAGGCCGCACGGTACAATCCAACGAGCATGTCTTCTTAGAGGTGGGCGGTTGTTATCGCCGTTATCACACCGCCATGATGCGCACCGTGATTCTTGGCGAATTATCCGATGCCATGTATCAGTCACAAGAAGTCATGAAGCGCGCGCTCAATGAAATCCACCGCGTGGTACAACCCGGCATGACGGTATCGGACGTGGATAACATGGTGCGCAATATCATTATGGACAACCAAGTGGGTGCGAGTTTGATTACCCGATCTGGCTATTCTATTGGTATCGCCTTCCCGCCAAGTTGGGACGAAGGTTATATCATCAGCTTAAAACAAGGTAATTCAGCGGTGCTCAAACCGGGTATGACCTTCCATATGATTCCGTGGATGTGGGGCATTGAAGGCAACAAAACTTGCGGTATTTCAGACACCATTGAGATTACCGAAGACGGCTGTCGCTCTTTCTTTAATATGGATCGCGACTTCACAGTGAAATCAGGCGTTGCAATTCCTCAGGAAAAACAATGCATCGATTTGTCTGGCACCGTACCAATAAAAGAGGACACGAAGAAAACCAAATCAAATCCTAAGCAAACCGAGAAAGCAGCCAGCTAATACGAGGTGATTATGCTAGAAACCATTAATCCAACCACTGGGCAAGCCTTGCCTGCCAGCCCGTCACTCAGTTTAGAGCAGGCACACACCACCATTAATCAGGTGGCAAAGGGCTTTAGCGAATGGAAAGCCAAAAGCTTTGCTAAACGAACCGCGGTGTTAAAAGCCGTGGCAACGACATTGCGAGAAAATAAAAGCGAACTGGCCAATTTAATGGCATTGGAAATGGGCAAGCCGGTAAAAGAGGGGCTGGCAGAAGTAGAGAAAAGCGCCTGGTGCGCCGATTATTACGCAGAAAACGGTGCTAAGTTTTTAGCGTCAGAATCGCTGGAATCCGACGCTAGCCACAGTTATGTGCAATACCCTCCTCTTGGTACGGTTTTGGGTATCTTGCCTTGGAACGCGCCGGTTTGGTTGGCATTGCGTTTTCTGGCGCCAGCCTTAATGGCGGGCAATACTTGCGTGCTAAAAGCCGATCCTAATGTGCCAGCCACGGCCCACAAATTGGTCGAATGTTTTCACCAAGCAGGCGTGCCAGACAACGTGGTCGCCAATTTGCCAGTACCAAACTCGGTGGCCAGTAAAATGATCGACCACCCAAAAGTCAAAGCCGTGTCTTTTACTGGTTCCAGTAAAGCGGGACAGGCGATTGCCTCGCAAGCGGCCTCAGGCTTAAAGCCTGCGGTATTGGAACTGGGCGGTTCTGATCCTTGCATCCTAATGGCCGATGCCGATTTGGAGAAAGCGCTCGATATTATTACCCTATCGCGCATGATCAACGCAGGGCAATCTTGTATTGCGGTGAAGCGCTTGTTTGTTGAAAAATCCATTTACAACAAAGTTTGCGAAGCACTGCGAGAACGCTTTAGCAAACTCAAGTGTGGCGATCCAAGAGACGAAAGCAATAATCTAGGACCATTGGCGAGAGAAGACTTGCGAGATCAACTGCATCGCCAAGTATCAGAAAGCATCGACGCCGGTGCTCGCTGTTTAACAGGAGGCGATTTGCCTTCGCGCTCGGGGTTCTTTTATCCACCGACGTTATTAGTCGATGTAAAACCCGGCATGACCGTGTTTGAAGAAGAAACCTTTGGCCCTGTGCTGAGCGTGACGCCGATTGATACGATTGATCAAGCGCTAGAACTGGCAAACAACACTGAATACGGCTTAGGCGCCAGCATCTGGACCAGCAGCCAAGTGGCCATAGATCGAGCCATTGAGACACTGGAATCAGGGCAAATTGCTGTCAACGGCATTGTAAAAAGCGACCCTAGATTACCATCAGGCGGCATTGGTAAATCCGGCTATGGTCGTGAACTTGGTCCGCAAGGCATACGCGAATTTGTCAACGTACAACAGATTTGGATTGCTTAGCGCTATATTGCTATTATGTTTAAAACTCATCAAAAGAGCCTTCCTTAAGGCTCTTTTTGTATGTGAACAACGCCCTAACAAGTAGCAAGAGTAATGAGCATGGAACCGCTGCCATATTTAAAAACCATCGAACTTAAACGAGATTTAATCGACTCTTTTGACGTTTATCCTTTCTCTATCCCTGCGGTAAAGGAATTGGATTTTATTGAATTCGATAAAGCAGTGACGATTTTTGTTGGGGAAAACGGCAGTGGCAAATCCACCTTGCTCGAAGCCATTGCAGTAAGTCTAGGGTTCAACGCAGAAGGTGGGACTAAAAATTTCAACTTCGGCACGCGCACTACTCATTCGGATCTCCATAGCTACCTTCGCCTTTCAAAATCCTTTAAACGCTACCGAGATGGCTTTTTTCTTCGAGCAGAAAGTTTCTATAACGTTGCCACCAATATTGATGAATTGGATGAAGACCCCGCCCCTGCGCCATTTATCAAAGACAGCTATGGTGGAAAATCGCTGCATCAGCAATCCCATGGCGAATCCTTTCTAGCGCTTATGTTGAAACGCTTTGGCGGAAACGGACTTTATCTACTTGACGAGCCGGAAGCCGCGCTTTCACCGACAAGACAATTGGCGGTATTGAGTCGAATGCACCAACTTATAAACCAACAATCTCAATTCATTATCGCAACGCATTCACCGATTCTAATGGCGTATCCTGGAGCGAAAATTTACCAAATCGATAAAACAGGCATTTACCCAATTAAATACGAAGACACCGAACACTACGGAGTGACCAAAGCCTTCTTAAACAACCCTGAGCCAATGTTAAAAGAGCTGTTTTCCTAGGAAGGAGGCCGATCGGACTTTGTAGTTAAATGCTGTTGAAGGTGCTATCAAAAGATCAATTATATGAAGGGTATAAAACCAAATAGCCTCTTATTGCCTATGAGTACTGGGCAATAAGAGGCTATGAAAGTGCCAGACAAAACGTCTTGTTTGAATTTTAAAGTGTCGCGGTAAATACTTTAGAAAAGCTGGTTTTTTCTTGAATATCGATATTTAGGCGCAGTCTACGAGAGATATCACTGGCAGAGAAGATACCACGAATCTTATGATTTTCACGGTCAAGAACAAGACAGTGACGCTCACCGTTGTTTTGAAGCGCGGTGATTACGTCAGAAATGGTCGCTTTAGAAATATCCTGCCAATCCAATGCTTTTAGGTTCTTTTTAGGCGTCATCAAGTCAGCGACAACAATTTCTGCTCGTTCTAAACCTTCCGATACTTTTTGAACAATTTTGCGCTCAATAATGTCGTCAGAACTCACAACGCCAATAAAATGCTCTTTTTCGTCAACAACAAATTTCAGTCTCACATGCTCTTTCTGCATTAGCTCTTTGACTTTTAATACGGGTGAAGAGGACTCAACCACCAGAGGTTTGTTATTTTGAAAATCCGTAAAAAAAAGCAGTGCTGAAGAATCGATAGTCAGATCGTAGTTTTCTTCAGGCCACGCCAATTCATCAATGTTGGTTGTTGGGTAAAAATCAAGTTTCTTCATATAAAGGCACTCCGTAGCGCTGTTTTGTCGTAAATGTAATGTGGAATGTGTCTCTCCATGATCATATCTAATCATTTTGCATAGAGTAATAAGTTGGTACTAAAAATAACAATTACAAGTCTAGGGATAACACTAAATCAGATTCTACGTTATTTTTCGGCTGGCGCCACCAGAACACAAGAAACCAAGCATCTTACCAACAAACAATTCGAACGCCCGTGTCTACTAATGCTAAAGTGGCAGGCAATCTCTATCGCTATTTAACAATAACGGGGCAATATGAACACAGCACAGCAGCAATACAAGATGAAAGGCATGCTTATTACCGAGTACGAGTTGGAGGTTCCGTTGGATTGGCGTCCTTTTAACAACAGCCCTAACAAGAGCCTTAATAACAACCCAGATAACAGCCCAATGATTACCTTGTTTGCTCGTGAGGTGGTAGACGTAAAGCGCGCCGATGATGAGCTGCCTTTGTTGCTGTTTTTACAAGGTGGCCCTGGCGGCAAGTCCCCTCGTCCTATGCCAGGTTCACCGTCTTGGATGGTGGAAGCGTTAAAAACCCATCGTGTTATCTTGATCGATCAACGTGGCACGGGGCGCAGTAGTCGTATCGATACCAATCTGATCAGTCAATTGTCTGCCGAAGAAGGCCGTGATTATCTACTAAAATTTCGCGCTGACAGCATAGTGGCCGATTGCGAACATTTACGCAAAACCGTGTATGGCGGACGTTTATTTGAAACCCTAGGACAAAGCTACGGTGGCTTTATCACGCTGACGTATTTGTCCCAAGCACCAGAAGGCCTAGCAGCGTGTTACGTGACAGGCGGATTAGCAGGACTGGAAGAATCAGCACAAGAGGTGTACCAGTTAACGTACCAACGGGTGATCGAAAAAAACCAAGACTATTATGCGCGCTATCCAGAAGACGCCAAGGTCATGGCGAAAATCGCACAATGCTTAACTGACGACAAAGTGCTTTTGCCTGATGGCGATCAACTTACGTTAGAGCGATTCCAAAGCATCGGTATTTTGCTGGGCATGGGAGCGGGGATTGATCAACTGCATTGGTTGGTCGATGAAGCCTTTGCAGGCAGCGATAAGAACAAACTCAGTGATGTATTTTTAGAACAAGTGATGAACCACACCAGCTACCATGAAGGGCCACTTTTCGCCGTCATCCATGAAAGCATTTATGGTCAAGCAAACAAAAAAACAGGCTGGGCAGCCCAACAACTGCGTGAACAGTTCGACGAGTTTGATGCGCCCCATTCGCCACTCATGCTAACGGGCGAAATGATCTACCCATGGATGTTCGAACAGATCAGTTCGCTGCGCCCTTTTGCTGGCGCTGCACATGCCCTTGCCGACTATAAAGATTATGCGCCCTTGTACGATCTAGAGAAGCTGGCACAAAACAAAGTGCCTGTGGTAGCAGCGGTGTATCACAACGACATGTACGTGCCCCGTGAATTGTCTTTAAAAACCGCTAAACAAGTCGCCAACACACAAGTTTGGCTGACCAACAGTTACGAACACGATGGTGTGCGTCAATCACCAGAAGTGTTCTGCAAACTACGCGAGTTACTGTTAGATCAAGGTGGTCCGTTAAAAGCCTAACAATAAATCGGCCCTTAGGTTGTGCATTTTTTCCGCATTATAGACGACCGTAAACCGCTAAGATCTTAACATTGAACACAAATTAATAAGGAGTTCTTATGAGTCACCCACTGAATCTAAGCGTAAATGACATACAAGGCAAACAGGTTGATTTGTCCACTTACCAAGGCAAAACGGTTTTGATCGTGAATGTTGCCTCTAAGTGCGGATTAACGCCTCAGTACGAAGGTCTTGAAGCTTTGTACAAGAAATACCACGAACAAGGCTTAGAGATTCTTGGTTTTCCAGCAAACGATTTCGCAGGGCAAGAACCTGGCAGCGATGAAGAAATTCAACAATTCTGCAGACTAACTTACGATGTGACCTTCCCAATGTTCAGTAAAATTGTTGTCACCGGTGAGAATAAACACCCACTGTACAAAAATCTGATTGAAGCGGCACCTGTTACACCCAATCGCGACGCCATGGTGAACATGCTAGCGGGACATAAAATCGAAGCAACCAAGGCACCTGAAGTGGTGTGGAACTTTGAGAAATTCTTGATCACCAAAAATGGCAAAGTAGAACGTTTCTCTCCTGACGTCACACCGAAAGACGACGCGCTTGTTGCTGTCATTGAAGCCGATTTATAAGTCTTTCCAAGCAAGCCACTGTCAGCGCAGTGGCTTGCTTTCCCAACTAAGCATTTCTTAACTGCCGAATGGCTTTCATGCGGCGCCACTTCTTGCCATTCAGTTTTTTATAAATCCACAGACAACCAACATCGAAACCGAAGTAAAACACGCTGATACCACTTGGTGGATTACTACTAGGAATAAAGGCAACCTCGTCGAACCAAATAGCAGGCCACACCCAACATTGGTAATAAGTGCCGAGCAATTCTAAATACACCACCATGAAAAACATGATGAGAAAAAACACGGCATTTTCGGGTATTTTTTTCAAAAGGAAAAGAATACCCAACATACACAAAAAGCCAAACACGTCTTTATCAAACACCAACCATAGGCCTGAATAGACAATCATGCCCCAATACAGAATAGACACCACCCGCGCTTTATTGTGCTGGATAATCTTCTCTTTTTGGATGTAAAACACCGCAGCGTAGACAAGGCTATGACCTAAAGGAACATAAATCGGTACGTTTTCAAGACGGTATTCGTACATACCCAAAAGAAGAGAAAACACCACTTCACCAAGCAATGCCAAGACAACGCCATACAGCATCAGCTTTTTGATCTTAGCGGTGACGCGTGAATACACCCAAGCAAAGCCCCCCAACACTAAAGCATTGGTCATCCACTGGTTAAAGTGAACTTGCTCTGCCACGGTTTTGCTGTCGAGAAAAAGCCCCAGCCATAACACCAGCAATACGGGAAGATAAATAGAGGTAAATTGAAGTTTTGAATTCATGTTTGAATCATAAGGAAACATGGCGAATGGCACCACTAAAAATACGCACTGCTTATGTTAATAGCTTACGATTAATATAACGCTTTGGGGTAATACCCGCGATTAACTGGCACTCACGTGTCATATGCGCTTGATCAGAAAAGCCGTACTCGATAGCGAGCTCAGCCAATTTTCCATGATTTTCTTCATTTTTTAAAGCCAACAAAACAGCTCGTACTCTTCTCAACCGTTGGAAATATTTTGGCGACATACTCAAACGATATTGAAACTGTCGCTCTATTTGACGCTGACTAAGTGGGAGCGCATCTAATAAATCGACCCTAGAAGATTGCTGCAACAACTCTACCGCTTTCAACACAGGATCATGGCTATCCGTCATGCTAGCAGTCCTTTGATTAAAAGACTTCTCTAACACATCTATACGCTTTTGAATGCTCGTACAGACTTTTAATTGCATCAACAAAGATTGAATAAATTCAGACTCTTCTAATGAATCTGTCATGTCTTGTTGTTTTGCCAATTTTGTTTGAAATAAGCGCCCCATTCCGGGCTGAAAACGCACACCAACTAAATCCGTTCCTGATGGCAAATGAATGAGATGAGCATGTTGATTCGTTGGTTGGAACATCACCGGATCTTGGAATGCTTGCTGGTCGATTAACACTGGCACCCCAAGATTAAACAAGATGCCACTACCAGCATCTGCCACCAAACGGCGAGTCACACCTTGTTGATCCATTGGGATTTGAGCTGACCAAATAGCCTGTACCCATAGAGAAAGTGGCCCTTGAGGAAAATGGATATCAAACAACAAGGGCGACAGCATATTCATCCTCTAACTTACTGTGAGTGGAAACGGCTTATTTAGCGAAAACTACCAACCTCTGGTTTAAAGACTTTTACCATTCGATTCCAACTCGAAATAGCATTTATTGCAATGGTTAAATAGGTTAATCCAGATTCACCGAAACTGGCCAACATTTCTTCATAATGAACATCATCAACAGAATGGCCTGCAACAAGATGCTCTACCCAGGCCAACGCTTGACGCTCTTTCTCTGAAAATAGTGGAGAATCTTGCCATGCACTTAAAGCAATGATTCGCTCGTGCGTTTCCCCCATTTCGAAAGCTTGTGTGCTGTGCATATCCAAACAAAAAGCACACTGGTTTATTTGTGATGCACGAAGCTTCACTAGCTCTAAAATCGTCTTACCTAAACTGGGTATCTGTTCGAATTGCTTGCCTAAGATGTATTCTTGCTTCAGTAAAAGCTCAAATGCTTGTGGTGCAGCAGCATAATAGTTAATGCGTTTTAACATAAGGAGATCTCCAAAAAATACATTTGAAGCTCAATCCTAACGACCGAAAGCCTGTATTAATTGAAGAAATTCGACATTCTGCAAAAAGAATAAAACACACTAGATTGAGGTAACATCGTCAATTTAGCGTGTTTTATTTCGCTTTATCCGTTGTTAAGTATTTTACTTAACAAATTGTTCAGCCCAAAATGCCACTGGCGAAGCAATTAGAATGGTCAAAGCGACTCGTTGATACCAAACAATCAGCATTTGCTTGATGCTCAACGGGATCTCGGTGGACAAAATACACGGAATCGACGCAGAGAAGAAAAGTATCGACGAGATAGACACCACGCCAACCACAAACTTCACGACAAAGACGCTTTTCGCGGCGATCAAAGCCGGTAAGAACATTTCTGCTAGACCTGTCGCCGACGCCGTCGCTACCATCATGGGATCAGGTAATTGTGCAATCCACGCAAAGGGGTAGAACAAGTAACCAATCCACTCAAATACCGGCGTGTATTTCGCCAATAACAAGCCACACAAACCCACAGACATAATAGAAGGCAATATACTCATCGCCATGAGCATGCCCTCTTTGATATTTTGTAGGATACTACGAGCAATTGGCGTGGCATTGTTCGCCACTTCCAGCCCTTCTAAAGCCGCCTGTTTAAAACGAGAGTGCTGGAATTTTTCCACTTCTCGACTCTCGGCTGTGTCGTCCATTTTGCTCAGCGGGAAAAGTCGCACTGTAATCGCTGTCACCATAAAGGTAATCAGCAAGGTTGCCCAGAAAAAGATATTCCAAACCTCCATCAACCCCAGTGTTTTCGCGACAATCACCATAAATGTCGCTGATACGGTGGAAAAGCCTGTAGCAATAATTGCGGCTTCTTTGGCAGAATATTGACCGGATTTGTATACTCGATTGGTAATCAGCAACCCAATGGAATAGCTGCCGACAAAAGACGCCACCGCATCAATCGCAGACTTACCCGGCGTTTTAAACAATGGTTTCATGATTGGCTGTAAAAGCACACCTGCATACTCAAGCAAACCATAGCCAATCAAAAACGCCAAAAACACCGCACCAATAGGGACAATCAGGCCAACTGGCACCACCAATTTACTGAATAAGAATGGCAACATGTCTTTTTCTAACAAAAAAGCCGGTCCAACGGAGAAAAACGCCATCACCGCTGTCACCACACCTAAAACCTTAAAAACAGACAACACCGTTTGTGTTTTGCTAGCGCGCCAGCCGCCCGAAATAAAAGGATACACACCACCCGCCAACACCACCAAAATGGCGTAGACCTCGGCCATTTGACCAAAATCGTTTCGTAACCAAGACACGATATGATCGAGTGGTATGGTTTCTTTTCCACCGACACTGATCGGGATAAAAAAGACAAAAATACCAATACAACTGTACGCAATGAGCTTAAGCAGAGACAGAGGAGACACAACACCGGATTTAGAATCGTTTGCATTCATGTGATACTTCCTAAAAGAAGGTTATTAATACCAAGAGAAAAGCAACAAACATACCAACATGTATATACATATAAAAATACGTTAATCTCGCCAATTTTCGTTTGGAACTAATATTCAATTATTGTTATTTTGACCATCAGTCATCAGAGAATCGCACATAATTAGCGCAAAATAAACAAGGGTGCGCTAATTTAATTCACTCGTCACTTTAATGATCACTAAAGAATAAACGCTTAAAAAGAGGGGAATAAAGATAGTTGTCTATACATAACAAGACTAAGAGCGATATCGCCCAACCAACTGATCGTAGTGTTTGAGCAATACCTCAGACCGGTAGTGGGTCACTGTGGGAGCTTTCACATCATTTGCCACAATAGATTGAATCAAGTCCACGGCATTCGCCGCTTCCTGCTGAATGTCCATTAAATCACTTGAGTAAAGGTATTGATCACCAAACAGCTCTGGATAAACCTGTCGATCTGGCAACACTGGCACACAACCCAAGGCAACCGCTTCTAATACCGCTAGACCTTGGAATTCATGCAAAGCAGTCGATAACACTATGTCTGACGACGCCAGAAAACGCAGGTAATCCTCCCTACTTGGCGCGAAACCAAACTGTGTCATTCGATGGGAAAACTTGGCTTGGATTTGATCAAATTCTTTTGGGATGGAACGAAATTGCTCACCGAGAATAGCAATCTCATAGTCTAGCTCGCGGCGTTCTAACGCCTCTAAAATAGCCAATAATCTGTCTGGCCCTTTGTCAAACTCCCAACGTGCGGACCAAACCAACTTGATTCGCTCCGCGGCTTCTCTATTCCCTTTCTCTTCTGACGCTAAATGCGCTTCTACTAAAGACTCAACCGAAGTGGGGATATCTAAAGGAACAGGAAGCACTTGGGCTTTTTCTTCCGTGTTATTTAGCCAATCTGGCGAGACATAATCCGGCAGTTTCTTCAACAAGGCCCGAGCACCAGCAAAAAAGCTGGTCTTGTTAAACTGACTATTGAACACACAGGCGCTTGCAGCCAACGCGCTGTACATAGTCACCATCTGCATTTCAATCAGCCCCTGTTGTTTATCACTGGCAGGATAAGCAAACTGATTTTCGTGAAAATACAACAACCAAGGAATCATCTGTAAATGAGGGCAAAAGGCTTTCAGGCCCACACAATCTGTCATCGACGTGGCGATGACTAAGTCATAGGATTGATCCAATATTGGTTTGAATTGCGGATCAAACGCAAAACTCATCGCATTACCACGAATCCGCCACGCAAAATGCCGAGCAGGCAAAGACAAATAACGCCATTCATGTTGATCCAAACCCTTCATCAAGGTATTTGCCCATGCTTTATGGCTGCTGGCTTCATAGGCACTGATCAGTAAAATTCGCACGCTTCTTTTTCTCGCTTGTCTCTTTAAATTTTGCGGTTACGGCTGGCTCATCTAGGTTGGGTCGAATATCATGTAGGAAAGTAACGTATCCTTTGAGGAAAACCATGATCATTCAACGCCACGATGAAGATATTAACACGCCAACGGGCACCATGCGCTGCACCGTGTATCGTCCTAAAACAGACGGCCGCTTTCCTTGTATCTTCTTCTATTCTGAGATTTTCCAACAAACTGCGCCGATTGCGCGCTCTGCTGCTATTATGGCGGGCCATGGATTTGTCGTGATTGTCCCAGAAGTGTTTCACGAACTGAATCCAATCGGCACTGTATTGGGCTACGACGACGAAGGCAAAGACAAAGGTAATGCCGACAAATTCACTAAAACACTAGAAGCTCATGATAGTGATACCCAAGCCATGCTGGAACACTTCGGACAGCAAGCTTATTGCACAGGACAATTCGGCTCAATGGGCGTTTGTTTGGGTGGGCATCTAGCTTACCGCGCCGCCCTAAACCCTCGTATTCAGGCATCTTTTTGCTTATACGCCACGGACATCCATTCGAATACCATTCCTTGCCACGAAGGCAATGACTCTTTCACTCGCACCAAAGAGATTCAAGGGGAATTAGTCATGGTATGGGGCAAACAAGACCCACACGTTTCCACTGAAGGACGCCAGAAAATTTACCAGCAATTAATCAATACTGACCGCCTATTCACTTGGCATGAATTCAACGGCCAACATGCGTTTATGCGCGACGAAGGCGATCGTTACGACCCAGCCCTGGCTCTAGAGTGCTACAACAAAGCCGTTGCATTATTTCAACGAACTTTGCATAAAGCCTAACCGTATTTAACCATAATACTTAGGCTCAATGAGAAAACGAGGTGAGCTTATTGTTCGCCTCGCCACATTGGTGACATCGCGCATTCACCTAGCTCACCAGAAATCCACATATCACCATCTTGAATCGTGACATTCAATTGCATGGATCGCGTGCAAATCTTCGCCAAGGCTTCCACTTGTGCCTCAGGAAAACGCAACACACGCATGTTCTCAAAACGGCTATTTTTGCCTTTATTTTGTTCCCACCAAATATCTGACTTGTCGTTGTAATTAACAATAATCACTTGCTGGGCACGACCGCACGCTTTGCGCAAGCGTTTCTCGTCAGGCTGACCCAACTCAACCCACAATAAAATTTCGTCCGAGTAATTTTTTTGCCAAAGATCAGGCTCGTCTTCGGTACTGATGCCTTTACTGAAACTCAACTGCTCGCTGCCTTCTTTCTCATCCGCCAATAGAGCAAACGCCGCCAAACGCACCATCATGCGCTCTTCCGTTTCAGAAGGATGTAATGCCAAGGTCAATTCATAACTTTGGTAATGGTTTCGATCCATATCGGATACTTGAACCGATGCTTTATAAATTGTTGCTTTCGTTGCCATGAGGTCACTTACTACATTTTTTAACTACAAGAAGATCAAGAAAAATCGCGACGAATTGTACAGCAAAAAACGCCGCTAATACCGCACCAAACAGACTGTTTTTCTCTCCTTATAAAAGTATTTATTGAGCCCAAAAAAAAGAATCGTTATTTCGATATAAGTGATTGACATAAGACTTAAAAAAGGGCTCAATGAAAAAGCTCACTAATGAGCAAAAATTACACAATGCATTACGCAATCAAGACAATTCAAAGTTAAGGAGAAGCACAATGACTATTTACACGCTACATCATTCTACTTGCTCCATCGCGACTCGCGCTAATAACCGAGTACGTAACACTTTGTCCACGCGTTCAATGCCTGTGTAATACACCATTGACCGCGGAATTTACGCGGTCACCTCTGTAAGAAACACCCCGTAAGTTCCGCCAAAACACACTATTAAATGTTAATTTTGGAGAAAACTTATGAGCATCATCGCCCTATTCAACGCTGCTAAAGACTATTTCGAGGCTCGTCGTACCAACCAAGCCTTTCGTCAGCTTGATGATCACTACTTAAAAGACATCGGCTTCTACCGCGACAACGGACATATTCGCCCACTGGCTGGCAAAAAAGATTTGGACATTGAAGTAAAAGGCCACGTTCAAATACCACCGGGCGAACAACCGAGCGACGGGTGACGAGAACGTCACCTTAGAAAGAATCTAAGGTGACGGTAAACCACTCGGCTGGATAGCCAAAACGCCTTTTACTCTCTGGCAGTAAAAGGCGTTTTTTTATGGTCTTTAGCAACTTTGTGTCCACTATTTTCACCTAGCCTTTTTTCGCCTAGACTTTTGTTAACCGTCCCATGATTCGTCAACAAAGTAATGATATGCCTCCCTCCTCTAGACGCTATTTACTAAAAACTATTTATTAAAAGACAGTTACGCTTAGACACTATTTGCGTTCATGATCTTTAAGCAAATCACTTTCAGTGACTTGTCCATTGGTGGCTTGTGCAATACGCCGAATGTACTTGGCTGGCGAACGCTTGTGTACGTGTAGCCAATTCCAAACATGGGCCTGTTTCACGCCCAATAAATTGGCGAGCGCTGTTTGACTTCCTACAATCTCGACCGCTCTAGCGATGGCTGACATATAACCTCCTTAACAACCTTTACTGTATCTAATGACAGTTTTTATTGTTTGTCAAATACAGATAAAGTTGTAATCATTCTGCTTATGAGCATTGCAGATCGCGTTAAACAAAAAAGAACCTTATTTAGACTGACTCAAGCGGAGTTAGCGAAGCGTGTCGGCATTACGCAGCAGTCTCTGCAAAAAATCGAAGACGGCAGAACACAAAATCCTCGAAAACTGCTTAGCTTAGCAAAAGCGCTAGGTTGCAGCCCTGAATGGTTACAACTTGGAACCACCACAGAAATCAGAGAAAGCAGCTCACACTACCATAATGAGAGCGCATCGCATGCGTCATTGAGCACACACCAAAGACCTATCCTCAGCGCCTTTCAAGCCGCGCAATGGCCTAACCATTCCCTGGACCTTGAGCAGCAAACCTATTTAGACACGCCACCAGACACCTCCCCCTCGGCATTTTGGTTTAAAGTGATTGGGGACAGCATGACATCTACCTCCGGAATCAGCATACCAGAGGGCTATTTCATTCTGGTTGAGCCAGATTTAACCGCTAAAAATGGCGATTTGGTTGTTGTAAAACTGGCCAACAGCACCGAAGTAACCTTCAAGAAATGGGTCGTAGACGTTGGTCAGACTTACCTAAAGCCTTTAAACTCTGATTATCGAGCCATTGAAGTCTCTCAAGACTTGGCTATCATTGGTGTCGTAACACAAGCGCGTCTCTTGTTTTAAACAATTTACAAAAGAAACACGACACGCTAACGTGAATAAATATCTTATAAAAAAATAAAAACAACATTAACTGTTGACGAACAGACAATATAAACTGTATTTTGGCTGTGTCGATAACAATCAAAGGATAGAAATTATGTTAATTCTCACTCGACGCCCTGGTGAAACCATTCATATCGGGGACGACACGGAAGTCACCATCCTAGGAATACAAGGCAGCCAAGTTCGAGTCGGCATTAAAGCGCCAAAGAAAGTAAGCGTACACCGCGAAGAAATCTACCAGCGTATTAGAGCCGCCGAGTCACAAGAAAATGATCAAGATCAGAACGGCAAATCACAACCCGCCTAACCTGTTCAGAAACGCCTATGATCTAAAGTAGCCGCCCCAACCAGAGCACAACGCTTAGATTGGGGCGCACTTCAGCGCACAATGCCTGCCATTTATTTAGACAAGTACGTTATCCACATCGTACGTACCATTGAACAGCTCAAAGATTTTGCCATTTAAATTATCCTTACTCAGAATAAATAAAACGGACTTCGCCACATCCGCCCGTGGAATCGCCATTTCTTCTCGGGTATTAGGTCGTTTTATGGTGATTTTCCCTTGACCTTCTGTGTTGGTTAAGGGACCGGGACGAACAATAGTGTAGGGAACACCGGATGCCATCAAATATTGATCTGCCATGTGTTTCGCCACTAAATAGGGCTTGATATCCGACTCGAGTGCTTCTGGGTCGTCTGCACCAATGCTGCTTACCATAATAAATTTCTTCACATCGGCATCTTTCGCATAATCCACCGCTTTTTTAGCCGCCCACAGATCAATCAATAACGTTTTATCCGCGCCTGTTGAACCGCCAGAACCCGCAACAAAAATAACATTATCAATATCATCAAAAGCCTGACTAAAATCGCCTTCTAAATTCGCTTGGACAATGTCTACATCACGATCACTAAGATGGTCTAACTTAGATTTATCTCTCACCAATGCGCGGGCATCTTCTTCTGTTTCTACAAGTGTCTTTGTGATCAACTGGCCAATTTGACCGCTGGCACCGATAATCAGTGTCTTACTCATAACTTGCCTCCTTTTCGTCTCAAGGAAGGTAATATGGCGACAAAACCACATCACCTTTTGAAGTGTTACCTATTACCATAAGGACAGGACGCTAGGATAAAACCCCAAACAGACAGCTTGCATATTTACTGGACATTCATTGCAATCATCACCATACAACGACCACCAACAATCCATCACACAACTCTCGTAGAACTCATACAATTACTCACAAAACACTGCACATCCAGACGCATTCCTGACAGCGAAGAGCCCTACAATCCAGCCGAATCTACTCCTCAGGAAATGGGCCATGCGTCGCTGTTTTTTTGTGTTGCTTATGTTGTTCTCGGTATGTGTATCAGCAAGTTACTACGATGGAACGCAAGGCCTTAGTGGCGATGCATTGAAATCCAAACTACACAGCATAATAGACGGTCAAACGCCGCTAAAATATACTCAAAGCGGCAATACCGACTGGTATGATGGTCAGAATATTGACGTGTGGGAAGCACTGGTTTATACCGACTCGGCTTGCCCCGACGAGCAACCAAAATGCGGCCTAGTGCAAATGCTTTACCTTGATGACGTAAGGCACATTGACCAAGCAAACCGCGGCAAAAGCAATGACGACTCATGGGACAGAGAACACGTCTGGCCCAAGTCACGCGGTTTTGCCAAACAAAGCCAAGACGGCTACACCGACCTGCACCACTTGCGCCCTGCCGATAGAAACATAAACGGCGCGCACAGCAACTATGGCTATGGCATGGGCGGTGAACCAGTGTATGACGAGCTAGCAGACGGCAGCAAAGTCTTGTCTGGAGCCTACATAGACAAAGAAATAGAATCATTTGAGCCAACAGACAGAGCCAAAGGCCAAATCGCCCGTATGGTCTTCTACATGGCCACCCGCTACGAAACAGGCGACAACGCCTCACCAGAAAACATGCCTGACCTGCGTATCGTGAAAGGCAACAGCAAACAAAGCAAAGAACCGACCATAGGCGACCTTTGTACGCTAGTGAAATGGAATGAAGAGTTTGCCGTTACCGACTTTGAAAAACGCCGTAACGGCAGAGTGCAAGAGCTACAAGGCAACCGTAATCCGTTTATCGATCACCCTGAGTTTGTGGATGCTATATGGTCGAATGAGTGTCCGTAATATCTGATAATAGAAGTCAGATGAAGATGTATCGCTAATTTTCATCTGACCCCAAACTCAATTCACTTGATTGTCTATGCCAATATAATTCGACAAATTAACCACATTGAAGAAAAGGATTTTCTCAAATGGAACACTTACAGCAACTTCTAACGGAATTAGAATGCATTTCCCTTGCTGATATCTCAGCGATACCAGAAGCCAATCAGCACGTTGTAGCGGAGCGTTTAGAGCAGTTACAAGATGAGCTTAAAGAGGCTTTAGCTGCGTCAGTCTGAAGGGTCGAAAAATCGCTCAGAGGAACTACATGGGAACCGAAATATGTTTATTGATTATCTAGAATTTGTGGATGAGATATAGGCTAACAAGTGCTCATAAGAAATTACTGCCTGTACAAAAAGGCCCAGACTATTGAGCTTTTTTGTACAAGTGCTCATTTTGTTATTCTCTGTACCTGAAATGAGCAAATTCAATTGTATTGGCTCTATTTATAAACCAAAGGATTCGTTCTTCGAATAAATTCTTCACCTACCAACATCGCTTTATGCTCAAAAACAATGCCTTCATCATAAAGCGAAAAACCAAAACCAATGGATTCACCGGCATGCTCACCGCCAATAACGTCTCTAATTAGTGTTGCGTCAAAAAACAAACCGCTGTCTAACAACAGCCAACAATGCACCTTTTGAGCTTTATTGGTAATTCCTTCACTTAACTGAGATTCTAGATCTGCAATATCACAATCCATATAGGGAACCCCATTTACAAGAACATCTCCAAAAACCAACTCAGAATGATACCCGTAAAGTGCAAAAGCTTTTTTTAACTCAGAATGGGCGTACAGGCATGCACCTGGCACATGGTCATAGTTTAAGAGAGGATTAGCCATATCAACGATTTGGTATAAATTCTCTAAGATGGATTTATCAAACTCTTTATAAGGGAGATATGAAGGCGAAAGGCCAAGTTCATTTGATTTTATATATGAAGCTTCAAGTCTATCCGCATGCTCCTGATACTTTTCCCTAAGTTGTTCAAACATAACGTCCCTCTAAATTAATTAACATAAATAGTTACTTATAATGATGGCTACTACCATCAACTTAAGTTAGTCAAATTAACGCCAAAAGCATTTAAAAACAACAACTAAAGCCCACTTCGGTGGGCTTTTTTGTGCCTATCGATTAGAAGTCTGTGAAGTTGCGTTGGGCGAGGTCTTTCATGCGGGTGATGTTGTCGTTTACCCAGTCTGGTGTGCGGAGTTGGGCGATTTGGGTTTGGTACATGCGGACGGCTTGGATTAATTCAACAAGCTCTTTAGAAGGGATAACGACGGGGTTGCTTTCCAGTTTCATGGCTTTCACCATGTCGTTGAGGACTTGGTACTTTTCTGTTTCTTGGAAGCTGGTTTTATCGGTTGTGGTGGCGGGAAGGTGTTTTTGCTCGTTGAGTTGTTTTTCGCAGTCAATGAAGTAGCGGCGGGCTTGTTTGCCCTTGTCGTTGCGTTCGACCATGGCCAGTTCTTTTGCCATGTCTAAGGTGACGAAATATTCTTTTACTTTTTGCATCCTTGATTTTGAGCTCGCCAGTTTTGGCGAGCTCAAATTTTCAACGCATATAAAGTCTTCACCTTCAATAAAGCCATATCGATTAATACGAGCTTTTATCCAATTGGAAAAATCGCGGCCTAGTTCAAGAAAGGAATGAAGATCACGAGCGTTTACGGCATCAATGGTTTGCTCGTTGATAGAGCGAGAATGAAGTGGAATAAGTTGCATAGCCATCTATGGCCTCCTACGGTCAAAAGTTTTGACCACCTTGTAAGGTGCTAATCTTATTAAGGTGGTGGATCTGAATTGGGTTAGCACTACCGCCCGTAGGAACGGCCAACCCGAGGGTTGCCCAACAAAGACCCACCATAACAGGCGAATCTCGGCCACAAAAAAACACGCGGTGCGTGTTTTAGGCCGCTACGGTTCAAACGAGGTGCTAATCCCGGCACTGGATTTTGCCAGTGCAATTGAAATACTAGATCAAGATGCGGGTGGGGTCAAATAACAAATAGTACTATACTGAAAAAGACATCAATTTTAGCAAGAGAATCATGGATATGATTAAAGTTCCGACTGATCTATTTGTACACCTTCAAAATGAAGCTCAATTAGCTAACAATGCACTCCTTAATGGACTATCAGAAATTGCGGATGCAGATTTCAGCGATTACAAAAAAGGTAAATTTTATTCAGGCACCTTTCAACTTGGAATAGCATTAGAAAGAATCTTTAAATTAATAATAATATTAAACCACATGAAGAATAATAAATTAACCCCACCCACAAGCAAAGAAATAAAAAAGGATGGACACGATATCTCTACACTTTACAAAAAAGTAAAGGAAATAGCAGAAGAAAAAAAATTAAAAAATAATTTTCTAAGAGAAGATAATTATGAGTTAGGTATAATTATAACCTTATCAAAAATAGCAGAAACAGCAAGATACTACAATTTAAATAAACTTAAAAATGCTAACACAAGCTCGCAATCCCCTTTTAAAGATTGGGATGGAGAAAATCCATTACATGCAATAATACAAACAATTGAAATTATATATGTAAACTTATGCCCTGACCATATTAGACAAAAAAGAGAGTATAAAGCATTTAAAAATGTAGATGGAAAAACTTTATCTTCGTACATCATTAGCCCTTTAACAGGTGGCTATAGTATGTATGTATGTATGTAGATGTTATGACAACAATTAATAGGACATTCTATGGTAGGGGTTATTTTAATTTTCAAATAATAAAAATTCTAAAACACACAATACCTGTAATGAGCCTTTTAGTTGACAAATGTCATAATATCGAAGTAGACGAGAAAAAAAGCTTACAAATAGTTCCATACATGGCCGAATATTTCTCTACTCAGTATACAAGCAGAAGCAACGCAATAAAAAGAAAAAGGTGGAGTTACTAAATCATAAAATAATCGAAAAAGGTATTTTATATGTTTAAACAAATAGATTTAGAAGAAGCTGCAAGGTTATTTAGGACAACCAAGATAACTGAAAAAAAAGGTAGAGAAGCAATAGGTTTTTTCTTTCTTCTGCCTGACTTTGAAATTAAAAAACCTATAACTATTGACTTCATAACAATAAATCCAACCCAAAAAACTCAAATAGAATCAAATACTGTAGCTTATGTTTCAAAAGTTGAATTTGACGAATCAGTTTTATATAGAGAGAACTCTCAATACTTTCAGGCCTGTACAACTAGACTATTAAGTGCCATTTTGTCTTTATCATCAGAAAGACCTGTTAAGTGGTATTGGAGCTTTTATAATTTAAAGCATGACAGTTCTGATATAGGTATACATCACCCTCTTCAATCCCATGGTCCTGGCGCTGTAGAAGATATGAGAATGGATGAAGACACCTTTAACACCAATATTTTAGAAAACTTCAATATATTAAAATCTATTAAAGACGATGATTACGATAATTACATCAAATTTTTAAGACTTTTTCAGTTAGCGCAAATCAATAAGAACAATGACTTTAGTTTAGCATTCTCTCTTATTGTTGCGGCAGTAGAATCAGTTGCAGCCAAAACAATAACCATAGATGAAGTGATGCCTAACTGGAAAATCATTGAAGAAAAATTCAACGCCTTTATATCAGATAGCGAAGAGCTTAAAGGCGATTTAAATTCTCTAAAAAACAATATAAAACATAGTCATCTAAAAAAGAGACTTATACTTTTTATTAAAAAAAATATTAAAATTGACGAGTTATATCTTCCAAACAGATATGAAAATGACAGCTATCTTGATGAAATTACAATTGAAAACTCAAAAAAACAAGACTTTTACAATTATCATTTTGACAAGTTTTCAAAAGAAGAAAAAGATAAATTGACCGACAAACTAATTAGCGACACATATAAATATAGATCAAAACTATTGCATGAAGGAACCAGACATCCTAACTTCAGAAACAGCACTACAAACAGATATTTTGATGACACATACATAAAGGATAAAAACCCTAAAATAAGTTACAAAGAATTAAAACATTTAAATAACGCAAATAATATATGGCAAGACTTATTAGATAAAAAAATAGTATCTAATAAAAAAATAAACTTAGATAAAACAGAAATAATTTTAAACCATCACTATAATGGTCAAGGACAAGAAGTTAGATCACTTTTAAACAACAAGAGCTATGAGATAGTATTGACCATATCTTTTACCTTTTTCTCAAAAATAGCGCATATCTCCATAAAAAATCACTACTCTTCCTCTGTAGATAAACTTACTGAATGATTGAAATAACCACCTCACTCGCCACCACAGTACACCTATACCCTGCTTTGCTGTCGCCGCGTGCGGTGACTTTGTCGATGGACCAGTTGCCTTTCATTTCGGGTGGGAAGGTGTCGTTGAGGGTGAGGATGCCTTCTGCGACGAGTTGGGTTGCCCGTACCTAGTCAATAAGAGCGTCGAGGGTGACGCTGGAGCCTTGGCGTTGGCTTTTGATGAGGTCGTCTTTGCAAGCTTGTTGGGCGGTGGTTGGGTTGTCGTAGCTTTAACCTATTTGGGTCAGATGAAAAATAGAAAGCTTTTCATCTGACTAAAAATTTAGTGACTGCGCTTATTAAGTGTTACTGGCTCAATAGTAGCTAGTAAGCTCTTTAAGCTTTTCAAGGAGATCGTCCACTGCAGTTTTATTGTAACCTGTAGTCGCCTCTAGTTCACCGCAGAACAACTTATCATTGTGGGCTGCTTCTGCAACCAGTTGCCTGAAAAAAACTAACTCTTCATGGCTAAATATTTCACCAACATATACTTCTTTAGTCTTATCGGCGATGATTTTAGCCGCTCCCTCTAGAACTGGAGAAATAAGGACTATATCTCCCGTTTCCTCTACTTCTTGAAGTGCTTGCTTGATGTTAGTTTTCAGTTCTAAGTCTATGTCTTTCATAATTCACTTAACAGTTTAATAGTGAAGCTTGTTGAGTCTACAGCCTGCTATTTCTAGGCTATAAACCCTTATTCCTCGATACTAAACCAATTTCCCTCTTCTGCCAGTAAAAATCCCTCAAACCACTTCACTCGCGACAACACTACACCGATACCCTTCTTTGCTGTCGCCTCGTGCGGTGACTTTGTCTATGCTCCAACTGCCTTTCATTTCCGGTGGGAAGGTGTCGTTTAGGGTGAGGATGCCTTCTGCGACGAGTTTGGGGTTGCCTGGTAAGTCGAGGGTTACGCTGGTGCCTTGGCGTTGGCTTTTGATAAGGTCGTCTTGGCAGGCTTGTTGGGCGGTGGTTGGGTTGTCGTAGCTTTGGCGTAGTTTCTTATACGGTGCGGTGCCGAGGTGTACGGTGTGTTCTTCCCCTGTGTTGTTGTTTGTCCAGTTCGCTTTTACGCCGGTGATGGCGCTTCGGCTGGGTCGGTCGAGTTGGCAGTTGATGAAGTGGCCTTGGCTCGGTGTGTTCTGGCTGGGTACGCCAACGACCACGGGCGGGATGGCTTGCCCTGTGATGGTCTTCACTTGGCCCCGTTTGGCGAGGACGTACAGGTCGTTAACGGGTTTTGCGATGGCGTCCCGTTCCCGTGCGATGCGGGTTAAAAAGGCGCTGTCGGTTTCGTCGGTTTGGTCCATGTGCTCGAGGAGGACGCTTTCAAACTCTTTGGCCACCCGTGGGCTGAATCCGTGGGGCGTGACGACTTGGCGAAACAGATCGGCAAGGCTGACGTTTTCGAAGGTGCGTGTGCGGCGCTCTTTAAAGCCGGTCTTGTCTTCTACTTGGAATGGCGCGGCGGTGGCAACGATCGTCACGCTGGGCGGAAACAGCTTCGGCACGATGCGGGTGATTTTGAATTGGCCTTTGTCGATCAGGTTGTCGCCGTAGCCTTCTAGCCACGTGAGCACCGCGCCCTCTTTTGGCAAGCCTGTTTGTCCTGTGGTGTCGATGTGCAAGGTGAGCTGGTCGCTTTGGGTGCCTGCGGCGTCGATGCGCTCCCAAGAGGTCAAGCGGTTGTTGATGACGCCCTCGCCTGCTCCGCTCACGCGCACTCTTGGCAAATAGTTGGATGGATTATTTAGTCCCATATGTTGGTTACCGTCTCGGCTGCTTTGTTTGGCAAGGTGGGGATTTCAATCATAACGCCAGCGGGAAGCACTGGCCCGTAGGCTTCTAAGCCGGGGTTGAGTTCAAACAAGGCTTCTTCCGCATGGTCGTCGTTGCGTTTTAGGGCGATCCACAGAATGTTGGAAATGGTGTCGCCGTCGCGGCTACGGATGGTTGTCATTGGCGTACTCTTCTAGCTCTAGGGTGAAAGCAAGGACGAAGGCGGTGCCGTCGTCGATGATCTTGTCTTGCTTCTCTTGCAAGCGTTTGATGGTCCATTGGCCTAAGTTGTTGCCGTAGCCATCGGCCAGCACCAAGGGCGATCGCTGGTTTTGTAAGGCGCGTAAGGCGTTGATATTCGCCATACCATCGCCCTGAAACCACGTGCCTGTGACCGTGATGTTCTCCAATTGTTGGCCAGTGTTTTGGCTCATCGGCTTTTGACCGTAACGCGCCACCGCGACCCAACCGCCGTCGCTAGTGCGCTGCAAACCCTCGTATGGCGTGCCTTCGCTAAGCGAAAACACAAAACCACCGAGCGACATCATCTGACGCATGAATACTCCTTAGATAAAAATGGAAGGACAGAAACGAAAAAGCCCATCAGGGATGGGCTTGGGGTGTTTAGTTTAGTTTAGTTTTTAGGGAATGAAGGGCTAATTTTCATCTGATCCCAATGCAATAGCTCACGCCTAAAGTCCTTTCTATGACTGGGTTTGAAAGATGGTTATCCTGTTAAAAAGCGATTCAGTAAATAGCTGTTTAATAGTACATATGCTAAGAACCTTAAAAAAACTGGCTTGTTAAGCGTTACCAAGTTCTCTCAACTTAGCCTTCAAGCTTAAAATTAAATGGCATATTCAATCTTTTAATAAGTCGTTCCTGTCCATCCAATATTGGTAAAAAGCGCCACTTTGAAATAGCGTCAAGACATGCTTTATCTAATAGCTCTCCAGCGGATTTAGTTACCTGAATGTCTTCCGGCTTTCCTTCTTTATTCACTAAAAAACTGACAACTACGCGGCCTTCAATACCTTCTTTCCGTGCCTTAACTGGATATATAGGATAGACAGATTTAACCAATGTAAACTCTCCATCAGTCTCCTCAAAAACCTTCTTTTCTTGGGTTTCTGAAAGTGAACTCTGAACCCATTGTCCATTATTTAATGAATAATGAGGTGGTGCGCAACCTGCTAGAAAAAGTAATGCACTTAATATAATAATGATTTGTTTTTTCATTTTTAGATTCTTACTCCGCTATATGAGATATGTGTTAGCCCCTACAACCCACTGAATGAAGTAAATCGACTAATAACTTTCATTTAACCAACAAGAATTTATCTTTTTACTCCAATAAAAACAACAACTAAAGCCCACTTAGTGAGCTTCAGTTGCTTGTCGCTTAGAAGTCTACAAAGTTGCGTTGGGCGTAGTCTTTGACGCGGGTGATGTTGTCGTTTATCCAGTCTGGTGTTTGTAGTCGTGCTATTTGCTGTTGGTACATGCGGATGGCTTGTACCATTTCGACGACTTCTTTAGATGGAAGGACAACGGGGTCGCTTTGTATCTGCATGGATTTGACGATGTTGTTGAGCAGTTGCCTTCCTTGGAGGTAATAGCTGTCTGTTTCCGCTAGTGCTAGGTTGTCTGTGGTTGATTTTGCTCGTGGAACTGTTTGGAATAGATGAAAGTTAGGCTCTATTTTTCATCTGAGCCCAAACTATTCAATATTCTTTAATGAAATAATTTTATTACAGACTTATCTGCTTTAGCTTTCATATCTTGATACTCATCGTACCAACAACACAATATAAGAAATACAATAAGAAAATTAAAAAAAATGAAACCCAACGTTCCAATTGGCATTTTACCGACAATCAGCACAGACCTTTTAGGGTAATTAACATCATAGTATGCATCTACAAATTCACCTTCATGATATTTTTCTAAAATACTATGACTAATACTGCAAGCTAAAGTGACAAACATGACCCTGTCAGAAATATAAGTCTTCTTATCAACAACATACTCATAATTTATTTTACGTGAAGTACTACCTCTTGCACATGACCTTGACTCTATACTAATTATTTCAGCACGAACTATAGGCCAATTACTAGAAGCTTTGTAATAAGGTATCTCTGATATTTGAAACCATATAAAACATGAATATAGTCCTACCCCTAAAGCGTAAAAAATATTTTTAAAAAACATTAACAACCCAATAAATAGTTTTCTATTTTTTCATGACGACAAATACTTTAAAGATAGTCAATTCCATCTTGCCCAATTGAAAACTTATCCCTTTACATCACTAAAAACAACAACTAAAGCCCACTTTCGTGGGCTTGCTTTTATTGACTGGAAAGGCTTTTCGCTTAGAAGTCTACGAAGTTGCGTTGGGCGTAGTCTTTGACGCGGGTGATGTTGTCGTTTACCCAGTCGGGTGTTTGCAGTCGTGCTATTTGCTGTTGGTACATGCGGATGGCTTGTACCATTTCGACGACTTCTTTAGATGGAAGGACAACGGGGTCGCTTTGTATGTGCATGGATTTGACGATGTTGTTGAGCAGTTGGTACTTGTCGGTTTCCGCTATGGCTAGGTTGTCTGTGGTGGCGGGAAGGTGTTTTTGCTCGTTGAGTTGTTTTTCCATTTGGTTGAAGGCGTTGATGTAGGCTTCTTTGAACTGGGCGGCTTTGGTGCCGGTGAAGCCCATGGCCAAGAAGACGAAGCCGTCGCGGGTGATGGCACTTTCGCTTTTTAAACCTCAATGTTCCCTTAGACTCTTAGCTATCTTGTAATTTTATGACATAATGTTGTGCATCAGTCGCAGAGAGTTGATCTCTAATATCGCGGCGTTTTTTTGAATTAATTCGATAGTAGAATCATGTCACTAGATAACGGGGCAACCCCAGTAAACCCAAGCAATAAGCTTGATCGCCGATTCTCCATTGCCCCCATGATGGAATGGACAACAAGCGACTACCGAGTTTTTGCTAGAACATTGACGAAAAATACGCTGTTGTATACCGAGATGGTGACAACAGGCGCTTTGTTACAAGGCAATCATCCTGAAAGATTCTTACGCTATGATGGTTGTGAGCATCCTATTGCTTTGCAATTGGGTGGTTCTGACGCGGTTGCCTTGGGTAAATGCGCAAAAATGGCGGAGCAAGCGGGCTTTGATGAGGTTAACCTTAATGTTGGTTGCCCAAGTGATCGAGTGCAAAACAGTTTGATCGGTGCGTGTTTAATGGCGCACCCTGATAAAGTGAAAGACGCCATGCGTGCTATGCAAGATGGCTGCAGTATTCCGGTGACGATTAAGCATCGCATTGGTTTAGACGACCAGGAAGACTACAGTGTGGTTCGGGATTTTGTCGGTGATGTGGCAACGACTGGGGTGAAAACCTTTATTGTTCATGCCCGTAATGCGATTTTGGCCGGCTTAAGCCCGAAAGAAAATCGCGAAATACCGCCACTGAAATACCATTATGTGCATCAGTTGAAGAAAGATTTCCCAGACCTTGAAATCATTATAAACGGTGGCATAAAAACAGTAGCAGAATGCCAAGAACAATTGGCACACGTCGATGGTGTGATGGTTGGCCGTGAGGCATACCATAACCCTTGGATTTTAAGCCAAGTCGACGAAGTATTATTTGGCGGTCAGGCCTTGGTGCATGATCGCTACGAGGCACTAGAGGCTTTTGTTCCTTACGTGGAACGCAAGCTGCAAGAAGGCGAACGCTTGATGCACCTAACCCGACACATTTTGGGTATTTTTCAGGGTGAAGCCGGCGGCAAACAGTTCCGTCGCTACTTATCTGAAAACGGTCATAAAGCCGACGCACAGATAAATGTATTATTAGAGGCCATTGAATTGGTCAAACATCATCAACGCAAAGGATAAGAGCAATGAGCAATAAGTTATCTCAGTTAAAAGAGTTCACGACCATTGTGGCCGACACAGGTGATATCACGGCAATCAAAGATTTTTTACCACAAGATGCGACCACTAACCCATCGTTGATGCTTAAAGCTGCGCAAATTCCAGAATACGCCCCTTTCCTTGATCAAGCGGTTGCTTGGGCAAAAACACAAAGCAACGATAAAGATCAACAAGTTCTAGACGCTGGTGACAAACTTGCGGTTATCGTTGGTACTGAAATCCTAAAATATGTTCCAGGCCGCATTTCCACTGAAGTGGATGCGCGTTTGTCTTTTGACAAAGAAGCGACACTAGCAAAAGCACGCAAATTGATTGCGCTTTATGAAGAAGCTGGTGTGTCTCGTGATCGCGTTCTGATCAAAGCAGCGTCTACTTGGGAAGGCATCAAGGCCGCAGAAGAGCTAGAAAAAGAAGGCATCAACTGCAACCTAACGCTGCTTTTCTCTTTCGCTCAAGCACAAGCCTGTGCTGAAGCTGGCGTATACCTGATTTCTCCTTTCGTGGGTCGTATCCTTGATTGGTACAAAAAATCGACTGGCCAAGAGTACACAGCTGAGACTGATCCAGGTGTGGTATCTGTTACTGAAATCTACAATTACTACAAGCAGCACGGCTACAACACAGTAGTTATGGGCGCGAGCTTCCGTAACATCGGTGAAATCGAGCAACTTGCCGGTTGTGACCGTTTGACGATCAGCCCTAACCTTCTGGAAGAGTTGAAAAAAGACGAAGGCAAACTTGAGCGTAAATTGGTGCCAACCACTGACGTGAAACCAGCGCCAGCTCCTATCACAGAAGCGGCATTCCGTTGGGCGATGAACGAAGACGCGATGGCGACAGAAAAATTGTCTGAAGGCATTCGTAACTTTGCAGCCGACCAGCGCAAATTAGAAGTTACTCTAGCGTCTATGCTATAAAACAGAAGCAAGTAAATTATGCTAAAAACGCGGCCTAGGTCGCGTTTTTTATTTTTCACAAGAAGAACCAATAATGAACGAAACAACAGAATTTGCAAAAATGATTCGTGGCGAGGCGTTTAATGCTATCGACCTCGATCTTCGCTTACGCAGAGAAGCGGCTCGTCTAGCTTGTGCCAAGTTCAACGCGCACCCAAGTAAAGGCAACTTGCGCCATATCACGCGTTTATTTGGCTCTATCGGTAGCGTGGTCATCGAACCCGGATTTCAGTGTGACTATGGCTCGCAAATTCATCTTGGCGATAGAGTCTTTATCAATTTCCAATGCATCTTTTTAGACAGCGCGCCTATTCATATTGGCGACGATGTCTTAATAGGCCCTGGGGTGCATCTTTATACAGTCGATCATCCAAGAGACGCCGAGTTACGAGCCTCTGGCGAATGCTTTGCACGCCCTATTAGCATAGGGCACAAAGTCTGGATAGGCGGCGGAGCCAAAATCCTTCCTGGCATTGTAATTGGCAACAACGCGATTATCGCAGCGAATGCGGTGGTTACTCGACACGTTGCTGAAAACGAACGTTATTTTGGCTGACGCGTGGTATTGAATGGCTGACACGCGACCGACGTCCAGCCTGTTCGCCAGATCTGTTTAGATAGGATATTTTTTGCACTATCCCATCAAACCATCATGATTCGCGCCTTATTTCTAGCGTCGCTGAACACTTCATCCAACTAGGTAAGCAATTGGCAATTGCTAAGGAAATGCACGACGCTTCCCGCTTGTTTCGATTATTTGCTATATACTTTAGTCAAATTAGCGAATTAAAGAGGTTGCTTCATGAAAACGTGGATTCTATTTTTAGCCAGTCTATTGGCACTAGATGCGAACGCCTCAAAAACGATCGTTGACGGTTCACTCAATGTTGAAGAAGTAACGCAATTTGACGGCACACCTTGGGGTATTGCCCTATTGAATGACAAAGAAGCCATCGTCACGGTCAAAAAAGGCGTAGCCTACAAGGTAAATTTAGCCAATGGCAAACAACAAACCCTAAGTGGATTGCCTGAAGTGGACAATCGTGGCCAAGGCGGACTGCTTGATGTCGCCAAATCCCCTACTTTCGATGAGGAAAAATGGGTCTACTTCACGTATTCTAAACCGGCCGATGAAGGCGCAAAAACCACATTAGCCAGAGCCAAGTTGATCAATAACGCTTTTACACAGTGGCAAGATTTGCTGGTCACGGACTCAGCAAGCTCCGATTCAAAGCATTATGGTGGACGCATTGCGTTTGATGATAAAGGACATGTGTTTTTCTCTGTTGGTGACCGCGGCGTTCGTGAAAACGCTCAAAATCTAAACAACCATGCTGGCAGTATCATTCGTCTCAATTTAGACGGCAGTGTGCCTGCCGACAACCCTTTTGTCACACACGCGAACATTCGTAATGAAATTTGGAGCTACGGGCATCGTAATCCCCAAGGGCTTTTTTATGACACAGACACCCATACCCTTTGGTCAAATGAGCATGGTCCGAGAGGCGGCGATGAAATCAACCTTATTCGCCCAGGCGCTAACTACGGTTGGCCGATTGTGTCCCATGGCAAAGAATATTGGGGCCCCATTGACGTGGGTGACGGTGTCGAAAAAGACGGCATAGACAACCCTATCAAAGTGTTTATTCCGTCCATCGCACCAAGCAGCTTATTGCGTTATAAAGGCATGCTATTTTCTAACTGGAACGGGGATTTCCTCTCAACAGCGTTGGCGCTGCGACACTTAAATAAAGTGAAAATTGAACAAAATGGCGACACTACTGAAACTCGCTATTTAGAAGATCTTGACGAGCGTCTTCGTTCTATCGCACAAGATTCAACCGGGGCACTGTACATTGGCACGGACTCTGGGAAGCTTTTAAAAATAACGTTAGCAATCGAAACCAGCCTCAAAAAAGCGGGCTGAATGTGAAGAACTGAGCAAAGAAACAAACTAAGTAAAGAACAGGGTCACTGTGCTTCCTTACTCAGGTATAACCCTGTTAATCTGCGAACACAATGCGGTTGCGGCCAAGATTTTTGGCCGCATACAAACGTTGATCAGCCAATCTGTACAAAGACTTAAAATCCCCTTCTCCTTCAAAACTGCAAGACACACCAATACTGATCGTATAGCGAATAGCCAGGTCATCCCAATAAAAGACAGCGTCTTGCACATAATGACAAAAAGAAGTCGACCAATCGTGGCGGTTTGCGGCAGGCATCAAGACACAAAACTCTTCCCCACCTAAGCGAAAAAGCTGATCACTATCATCGACATGCGCTCTAAGACGCTCTGCAAAGTCCACTAATACGGCATCGCCCACATCATGCCCATGGGTATCATTGATCTTTTTGAAGTTGTCTAAATCAATCAAAACAAGCGCCAAGGCATCACTTTCTCCTATCGCTTGCTGAAGTTGGTATTGAAAATGCTGGCTGATATTACGCCGATTGGCCAGCCCTGTTAGCGGATCCGTAGACGCTATTTTCTTCAACGCATATAACATCTTTTTATGAACGCGCTCAGCGCCATGAGTTAGCCCCCACAAAAACGCATAGGCGCAGCTCAAGTTAATGACGACACTGATTAACTCTTTTCCAAAATCCTCATAGAAACGCAGATAAAGAATGCTAATGACTAAGCCCAGACAAATCCCGCTCAGCCAAACACCTGTTTTCTTTCCTAACATAAGATAAGAGGTCATTGGGAAGATAAGCACCCAAACTTGTCTTCCAGAGTGCAGTGGCGAATAACTTATGCCTGTCAAAATACACGCAAAAATAAACGCCACATAGATGAGTAAAGTCCATTTATAAAAGCGCGACTGCTGAGAACAGAACCACACAAAAATGGTCAACATAAGCAAAACGATCTCAATCAATGCCAGCTGATATTTTGCTGCCAATAGATTCACCACGATGAGCACTGAGCAGGCGCTCCCAATGACCAGCAAAAAGCCCTTCAGTAAAGCTTCATTGAAAAGGGCTTCATTAAACCAATGCGTTGTCGACAGTTGCTTCTTCATTCCATACCATACCATACATTACGTTATTCGGACCAACTTGAGTCCGCGGCAAAGTCACCCTCTGATAACACATCCGTCTCCTCACTCGTAGACACGTCATCGCCCCAACTGTCACTTGATGTCTCGTCACCCCAACTATCTCCTGCCGCTTCTTCTCCCCAGCTGTCATCGTTCGCAGAGTCAGGGCTTTCAATCGCGTTGTTTTTCTTTGGCGGATTGCCGTCATACACATCGTACGCTCGACTCTGTAAATATACGTCTCGCACGAAGCTGTATCTATCGCCAATAATCATGGATTCAGCGCTCAACAAACGCGCACGTGTTTCCACAACATCTAAGCCTAAAAGCCCTAATTTTTCATCGCTATTGGGGTCTAATATTTCCGTTTCATCAATGTAGGTATATTCAAGCACCAAGCCAGAACCATCACGAACGGTTGACGGGCCAAAAAAAGGCAAGACCAAATAAGGGCCAGAAGAAACACCCCAATACCCCAAAGTTTGCCCAAAATCTTCTTTGTAGCGCTTTAACCCCATCTCACTGGCGACATCAAAGATCCCTAACCAACCCGCGGTGCTGTTGATTAAAAACCGAAAAGTAGAGGATGCGGTTTCATCCCATTTGCCTTGCAATAAGTTATTGGTGATATTGCCAATTTCGCCTAAATTCGAAAAAAAGTTGCTCACACCTTTTTGCACTGGATTCGGTGTTATTGCTTTATAGCCTTCAGCAACGGGTTTTAATATCGCCCCATCAACCGCATCATTGAAAGAAAACATGGCGCGGTTAAAGCCTTCCCATGGGTCTTCTTCCGTTGCGGCCGAGACCACATGAGAAAACAAAAAAAACAGACCCAATAATAACGAACCTATCACATTGCGCATTTTTTCATTCATCCTACGTATTTACATTCTAGTCAAAGACTTTTATTTATGCTTGTCCACTAAACCAGCTTTTTGACTTCTTGCCACTGCTTAGCAAGACGCTTATCGGAAATGGGCTCTAATGTACCGACCGACTGGGCGAATAACGAAATGCGATATTCTTCGAGCATCCAGCGATACTTGATCAGTTCAGGGTCATACAGCGCTTTTTCGTCATGCGCTTTTTTCTGCCGAATATAGGTCTGCCAGAGGCCTTCCAACTCAGACACGTATTGATTCTCTTTGTTCAAATGGTTTTGAAAACGCTCTAAACGCACTTCAATCCCTTTGAAATATCGCGGTAATTGCCCCAACCAAAACAAAGGGGTATTACCAATAAAGCCTGGGTAAATCAGCTGCTCTAATTGCACTTTAATATCGCCATAAATGCGTGTCCAAGGCAAAGGAATGCTGCCTTTCATTCTTTTCGCCACGCCCTGATAAGAAGATAATACGCGGTAAAGCTGACCTGCCATGTCATTCGCCACACTGACCAATTGTGGTTTATGGTTGACAACGCAGCTGTCGAATTCCGCTTTGGTACGTGGCAAAGCACGACCATCCAAGAAGACTTTATCTAGCACCGCATTAAGTAAATCGTCCAACAAGGATTCTTTTGGGCCCAATGGTGAAAAAATTAACATAGATTCTTTTAAGTGCGGTAAGTTCTTTTGCAAGTAGCGCATTTCTTTACTCAAGGTCAATTTGAGCAAGGTGATCACGCCTTTACGGTGGGTTTCCACTGCGGTATTTTGGTCATCAAACATTTTTAAAGACACATGGTCGCCTTGCGCGACTAACGCAGGAAACGCTGTTACCTTAATGCCCGCTTGTTTGATCTCTTGACGCTCTGGAATCCCCTGCTCAGGCCATGCCGTTAAGCCTTCTTGCTCATGCTGTTTGGTGCCAAACTTGGCAAAGCTTTCTTCCACCAAATCGCTAAACTGAGTTTGAAGTTGTGCAAGATCTTTACCAATCCCCAATACTTTGCCGCGCTCATCCACAACCTCTAGGTTCAACGTCAAATGTGAGTCGAGCTTGTCCGCATTCCATTCATTAAGTGGAATATCAATTAAGGTCTCGCGCTTAATTTGCAAACTTAACTGCGCTAATAAATCGCCTTTGTCTTTCGATAAATTAGGATAAATACGATCCACAAACTGAGGAATCGGCACAAAGCGGCGACGCAATACTTTTGGTAACGCTCGAAGCAAAGCTTCACAGCGCTCTTTGATAAAACCGGGCACAGCCCAACCCAGATCTTCTAGACTTAACTGACGTAACAGTCCCACAGGCACTTTCAAAGTAGCACCATCGGATTCTTGGCCAGGTTCGAACTTATAGTCAATTGGCAACGCCACGCCATGCAAACCAAAGGAATCAGGAAACGCCTGATCGTCAACCATTACATCTTGGTTAATCAAATCCTCCCGCGTCATGAGCAAAGCATCGGGGGAGGTTTTCACAAAATGCTCTAAGCTTTTTGAGTTACGCACATGATCAGGCAATCGCGCATTATAAAAAGCAAATACGGTTTCATCGTCCACCAAAATGTCACGCTTGCGCAGCTTGGCCTCTTGGGTTTCTAACGACTCAATCAAGGTTTTATTCTTGTGGAAGAAAGCTTGCTTAGTACGCAACTCACCTTCGACCAATCCAGAACGAATAAAAATCTCTCGGGCTTCTTCAGGATTCACATGACCGTAATCAATACGACGCTTTGCTACAATGACCAAGCCATACAAAGAGACTTGTTCGTGGGCCATGATACGGCCTTGGTTGCGTTCAAAATGCGGATCAAAGTATTGACGTTTCACAAACGGCGCAGCGTATTCTTCGATCCACGCTGGATCGATGCGAGCTGCTACCCGCGCATAAAGCTTACTGGTCTCCACAAGCTCCGCCGCCATAATCCACTGCGGTGGTTTTTTGAATAACATTGAACCTGGGAAGATGGCCAGTTTACGAGAACGGCAGCCCAGCATTTCTTTGCTGTCTTCCATTTTATTGGCCACGTGAGTGAACATGCCCGCCAACAAAGCCCGATGAATCGCTTCATAATGACGCTCTTCGTGGTGTACTTCTTTGAAGCCAAGCTGCTTGCAGGCAATCATGATCTGACGGTGAATGTCGCGCCATTCGCGCATGCGCATGAAGTTTAAAAATTGCTTACGGCAATATTGGCGTAATTGATTCTGCGATAAAGCTTGGCGCTGCTCTTCAAAACGCTCCCATAAATTTAAGAATACCGCGAAATCAGAGTCTTCGTCTTTATCCACCGCGTGAGCTTGATCCGACTGAGTTTTCTTATCTTGCGGGCGCTCACGAGGGTCTGGAATGGACAAGGCACTGACAATAATCGCGACTTCCTTGAGCACACTGTGTTGCTCAGCAGCGATGAGAATGCGGCCTAATTTCGGGTCAATGGGTAACTTAGCCAACTGACGACCAATCGGCGTCAGTCGCTCTTTATGCAAAGCTCCCAGCTCCGTCAAGGCTCGATAGCCATCGTTGATCATGCGTTTGTCTGGCATTTCAACAAAAGGAAATTTCTCTACCGCGCCCAGCTTTAAGTTGGCCATCTGCAAAATAACTGAGGCCAAGTTAGTACGAAAAATTTCAGGGTCGGTAAACTCGGCACGATTGTTAAAATCCGCCTCATCATAAAGACGAATACAAATACCATCAGCGACACGACCACATCGACCCGCCCTTTGGTTGGCGCTGGCTTGGCTGATTTTTTCAATCGGTAATTGCTGTACTTTGGAACGCACACTGTAGCGACTAATACGCGCTAAACCGGGATCAATGACGTAGCGAATCCCAGGCACCGTCAACGAGGTTTCCGCCACGTTGGTCGACAACACAATGCGGCGACCAGAATGAGGCTTGAAAATACGTTGTTGTTCGCTGGTGCTCAATCGAGCGTAGAGCGGCAATACTTCGGTATTGCGCAACTCGGCACGGCGCAGAATATCGGCGGTTTCGCGTATTTCTCGTTCCCCTGGCAAAAACACCAAAATATCGCCTGCACCACGGTAACCAGATTGACGTTCTTCGGCGATCAACAGCTCTACTGCATCGAGAATTCCTTGCTCCATGCTTTGGTCTTCGTCTAATTCTTCAGAATCCGACTTGCTCATCAAGGGCTGATAACGGACCTCTACCGGATAAGTACGGCCAGATACTTCGATGATAGGCGCATTGTCAAAATGTTCAGAAAAACGCTCTACGTCAATCGTTGCAGAGGTCACAATGACTTTTAGGTCAGGACGAGCCGCCAAGACTTGCTTTAAATACCCCAACAAAAAGTCAATGTTCAAGCTGCGTTCATGGGCTTCATCGATGATGATGGTGTCGTATTTATACAGGCGCTTATCTTGTTGGATCTCAGCCAACAAAATACCGTCTGTCATCAGTTTGATCAGAGTTTCTTCATTGCTTTCATCGCTAAAACGAACCTGAAAACCAACTTGTTCGCCCAGCTTAACTTGCAACTCATCACTGATACGTTCTGCCACGCTGCGCGCTGCAATTCGTCTTGGTTGCGTATGACCAATCAAGCCCGCAATTCCCCGACCTGCTTGCAAACACATCTTAGGCAGTTGTGTGGTTTTACCAGAGCCCGTTTCACCTGCAATAATCACCACTTGGTTTTCTTGAATGGCCTTGATGATTTCATCGGCACGGGCGGCGACTGGCAAGCTTTCATCGTAGGTAATCTTAGGCAGACGAGACAAGCGAGCTTGATACAAGGTTTCAGACTGCTCAATCAGCGCGTTCAACTCGGACTGCGTTTTGTCAAAAGGCAATCCCTCCTTTTGACGCTTACTAAGCTGTGCTTGTTTTTGATCAATTAGATGACGATCGCGCGTCATTACGGCATTTGTCGACATGATAAGTAAATTTGTATCCTTTAACTTGGCGCAGAGAAAACAGCAATGATAAGTAACGCGCCGTTGGTATTAGAGGGCTTGGCACTAAATGGCAAACAGCCAGCTTAATGGTGGTAAGAAAACCTCTATCGATATAGTTGTAAATTCTAACATCAATCCCAAGGTAAGGGTTATAGTGATCAACATTAGCAACGTATCTAATACGCTGCTGTCACCGTCAACAGACCAATAAAAAAGGAAATGGTATGTCTCATCAAGTATTCGAAGATAACTCTCTTACCATTGGCAATACGCCTCTTGTACGTTTAAACCGTATTGGTAATGGTAATATTTGGGCCAAGCTCGAATCTCGCAACCCTGCTTTTTCAGTAAAATGCCGCATTGGCGCCAACATGGTGTGGGATGCAGAAAAGAAAGGCATTCTGACAAAAGGCAAATCCATTGTAGAAGCTTCTAGTGGTAATACTGGTATTGCCTTGTGTTTCGTGGCGGCATCGCGTGGTTACCCTATTACGATTACGATGCCATCTAGCATGAGTATTGAACGCCGCCAAGTCATGAAAGCGCTTGGTGCGACAATCGTCCTAACAGAACCCGCGAAAGGCATGAAAGGCGCGATTGCCAAAGCCGAAGAAATTGCCCAAGACGAAAACTTCGTTTTATTGCAACAATTCAACAATCCAGCCAACCCAGAAATTCATGAAAAAACCACTGGTCCAGAAATCTGGCAAGACACCAATGGAGAAATTGATGTGTTTGTGGCAGGCGTAGGTACAGGCGGCACCATCACAGGCGTAAGCCGTTATATCAAAAACACTCAAGGCAAAGCCATCATCAGCGTGGCGGTGGAACCGACCAGCTCTCCGGTGATTACACAAACGCTAAACGGTGAAACGCCAGCACCATCACCGCATAAAATCCAAGGCATTGGCGCAGGCTTCGTCCCGAAAAACCTCGACCTATCTATGGTTGACCGTGTAGAACAAGTCACAAACGAAGACGCTATTGCCATGGCAAAACGCTTAATGCGTGAAGAAGGTATCCTGTGTGGTATTTCATGTGGCGCAGCCGTGGTTGCCGCAGAACGCTTGAGCCAATTGGCTGAATTTAAAGACAAGAAAATCGTCGTGGTTTTGCCAGACTCAGGAGAACGTTACTTGTCTACCGCTTTATTTGAAGGCGAATTCACTGACAACGAATTGGTTCAATAAGTCACTATTGATCGTCTCCCCCCTAACCCTCCCCTTATGTCTTTCAAGGGGAGGGTTAGGGGGGAGTTACTTTCTAACGTAATTAATGCGGTTTTTTCGTACCGTAACGCACCATGTCTTTGCCATTTTCAAAAACATAAGGGGTTACCCAACGCCCTAACAATAGCTGCTGATTATCATCCAGCACCGCCACAAAGGGACGCCCATTGGCATTGTTGGTCGCCAACGCCACCCCAGACACATTATTCAAACCTAAACCACCCGCTTCAACCAAACGCAAAAATGTCTCAAGCTCATCAAGGGTGTCAATTACATCATTTCATTAATCATTCGTTCTACTCTTTTGCCTCTATAATAGCTTTACATTCATACTAACCGCGAATGCCATGCGTTGGCTGTTCCTTCAATACCTTGTTGTAAATCAGGCTGCCGATTGCCCAATTGATAACTGAAGCAGATAATGCTCAAGCTCCGAGTCTGTCACTATTTCAAAATCGGTAAATAAAGCGACTGGCTTGATTGCTTTGCCATTACCTTGCTCTAAACGCACAAAACCTTTTTCGCTTAACGCTTTCAACGTGTTTGATAAGTTTGATTTTGCCCGTCCTGTTAATTCAGACAACTCGGTTACACTTTCTGGCCTTTCAGAGTCCATAAGGCGTAAAAGCTCAATATTTTCTGGGCGCAAAATCTGAGAGATAGCGTTGATTGAGGTATACCAAACCTTGGGCTCATTTTCTTGAGGTCTGTACTTACCTTGAGCAATCGCTAATAACCTCATACGAATGAGCTGTTCAGACATAATTCCGATTCTTGCTTTCATATTATTTATCCTCAATTGCAGCAATGGTTTTGTCTATTCCCTCAAAGAAATCCTGAAGCAATGTGTAACAATCAGAGAATTCATAAGCTGTACCTTGGTCAACTGCTGATTTATGCAGATGATCGTATTCATAACGTTTACCACTAAATCTTTTGCCTTTCGGTGGTTTTACTGCATGAGCATTGTCATGACCAAACACCCTTTTATTGTATTTATTATGCAAAGTGAGATTGTAACGAATACCATGTGGTCGTTCTTTCGTTGGAGGAACTGACCATGCTTCAATTTTCCACCAATAACCATCATCCCTATGAACTTGCTCACCATGCATACTTAAAAGAACGTCAATTTCATCCAAGCTCAAGCCCTCACATCCATGTTATGACCAGATCATAACATATGACACATGTAATGCAAAATTGAGGAATTAATTAAATTGACTGGGCAGACACGTTAAAACATTTAGTCTAAATGATGGTGATTCATTTTTGCTATTTTCACTCTAACAGCATCACAAACAAAAGCGTTTAGACTTTGGCCTTCGGCAACAATAACGACTTCTCGATACAATGCCCCACCAGTTCCAATATTCACCTTTACTAGATTATAGACTATAGCGCGGCAGCCAAGCCGTTGGCTTTGATCTGACAAACCACTTCCCCCGCATCAAAAACACACAACTCACCCGATTCCATTTGCTGCCATGTTTCGTCGTGGGTTAAGGGTTGTGTGGCGATCACAGTAACAACGTCTTTGTCCGTGGTGACTTCTTTAAAATCCACAATCACGTCTTCGTCTGACAAGGTCGCTTTTTTAAAAGGGGCGCGACGGGTGATCCAATGCAGCTTGGTGGTGCAAAAGCAATATAAACGAATACCATCGGACAGCATCATGTTGAAAACACCCATGGACTTTAACTGCAACGCCAGTTCAGCCAGTGTCACAGACAACGCATTCAGCTCAGGCTCGTGCTCACCAAAAGAGGCTTGCAGTTGCTCGATGATCCAACAAAATGCTCTCTCGGAATCAGTGCTGCCCAATGGGTGATGATGCGCTATTGGCAATGACTCCGATGCCGCGAGCTGACCATTATGAGCATAAGTCCACGTTTTCCCCCACAGCAAGCGATGAAAGGGATGTGTATTTAATAGACTGACAGCCCCCACATTGGCTTGACGAATATGGCTAATGACGATGTCACATTTCAGAGATGTCTTGCTCATGACTTCGGCCATATCGGAGTCTGCACTTGGTCTTGGATCGTGAATCGCCCATACGTAACCATCACGATACATGGCCATGCCCCAGCCATCTTTATGCGGACCTGTGCGCCCACCACGGGCACGCAGACCAGAGAAACTAAAACATATATCGGTTGGCACATTCGCACTCATGCCTAATAACTCACACATCGTCTAGATCGTCTCTTTTAATAGATTTACGGCTTCTCATCCGGCGATACAATAAAACACCACTGCCAATAATCAGAATCGCGCCTAGATTCAACACACCATACATAATCCATTCTCTCGTGGTAATGCTGCTTGCTTTGTCACGGATTTTTTCAATTTGAGTGCTTTCTACCACACTCTCACTTGGCTCTTCGACAAGGTCTTGATTTTCTTGATTGTCATCTACCACAGAGACAGTCGGCGCAAACGACACAGGCGCCACCTCTTGATCGGCCGAAGATGGCGTTATTAACTCATCCGTTAATGCGTTATCCCCTAAAGTGACAACAGGAGGACGTCCTGCTTCACGAGATACGCTCCACGATGGCGTCCAATAATCGAATCGTAAATCGGTTTGTGTCATTCCCACCAGCTTGGCGCGCACTTTAATGTTGTCACCAACGGAGACCGGAATCACTTTTTCCCAGTAGCCTTGCCCAATCAATGGCATCTCTTGCGTTTCGATGGTGCCGTTTCCATAAGAGAACTCCAGTTTTATATTGGAGCGCAATACATTGAGCTTTAGATTAACAGGCTTAGCGGCAAACGCGACCAAATCACCGCCCTCACTCACCCCAGTAAATTCAATCGCAGGATGAACCGCAAAATATTGACTCAACTGACGCGAAAAGGTTTTACCGTCCACCAAGGTGACTAACTCATAATTACCCGGCTCAACAATCCCTTCGATACGCTGCTTAAACTGACCATTCGTCCTCGCCAATTCGTTGCTATAAATTGGCTCTTCTGTTTCGCCACTTAATCGTTTTAGCGTTTGTGTGACGCTCAGTAGGTTCAAAACATCGTCATCTTTGATCATGACATCGCTTTGAAACAAGCCTATGGTGGAATAAATAGGCTCATTAACAAAAATAACCGGAGCGACTCTCGTTGCTTGCGCACTCAAATCCGTAATCACCCTGACACTGCTTCGTGCCAAGTCGACATTGCTCACCTGCCATTCGCCTGCAGCAGGGTCGTTAATCGTGATTAAGGTATAGTGATCAGAAGCCGATACCGACACACCTTGGCCATTCTGCAACGACAAAGTGCTGGCATCCGGTTTTGTGATAAGCGGTTGCTCATTACTTTCATGAAAGACGACAAGTGTCAGCTCCTTAATGGCGTCATCCACTAAAAAGCGATTGCCATTAAAGGGTAACTCATCCACTGGGGCGGCTTGAGTGAATATACGCTCAAAGACATCTAATAAGTCTTCAGGAAGGGCAACTTCCGTATGGATGGCGTTGCTTCTTAATGACAGCGCTTCGAGCAAGGCTTTGTCTGTGTAGCCTGTCATAGAAATGGTATGAAGGTGAATGCCACGCTCTTCTAGTGTTGCGGTCAATTCATTCAGTATGCGATCACGTGATGCCTTGTTGATCGCCTCATCCAAGCTAATGTCTACCATGCCATCCGTCACCAATATCCAGTGACGATCGAAGCCTGGCGCCAAATCGCCCGAGTCTGGCGTGTCTAATAACAGCTTAATAATGGCTTCTAAATCGGTTTCTACGTCTTCAGTAACATAGGCATCCACATAGCTAGCCAGTTTTGCTTTAGTGGCTTTATTGACCTTGGCTTCGGGCAACAAGACCCGAGGTTCTTCACCAAATAGCCAAATGCCTAGCGTCGCTTCTTCTTCAGGAGCGAGATTCGAAATAAGGCGCAATGCCTCTGATGTCAGTTTATCAGGATCACTGATTAACATACTGCCAGAGGCATCAACAATAACACGAAATTGAGTATCCGCTTGACTAAGTGGTCCCCAAAAAGATAAGACGGCTACTAACAACACAGTATTTATTTTCAACCATTTCACGTCTGCGAACTCCTTGAACGATTTACTTTGTTGAAATTAGCAACCGCTATCACGTTATATCATAGGGTTCCGGCATTCCATGTACCCACTTTATAATATGGGTTTCCCATTCCTCTTCTTCAACATTATGCTCATTCACCGCATAATGTCGAACCGTTAGTCCCTGACGAAGCATTTCTTTATCACTCCCCACCACCAAAGGATGCCAGTTAGGCAAGTCTTTGGTTTCATGCAGAACACGATAACTGCACGTATCAGGCAACCATTGAAAATCATCAATCTGGTTTGGCGTAAGCGTAATACAACTGGCCACTTTTTCTTGTCGAGTCTCATACACCTTACACTGACAAGTCCCAATATTCAGTTGATGACAAGAAAGATTAGTATAATAAACCTCTTCTGTATCATCATCTTGTAATTTTTGCAGGCAACATTTGCCACAACCATCGCAAATAGATTCCCATTCAGTGGACGACATTTGCTCCAATGGAATGGTTTTCCAAAATGGCTCGTAACGCTTTGCAATCATTCTCTGAATCCAACCAATTAATAAACCGCTTGTGTCGGCGTTTTATACAAGTCCAGCAAATAGTCTTCTTTAACTGGTGGCAATTGTAGATAAAAGCCTTTTTCACGGATTTCGCTTGCCACTTTTTCCGGTGTGGCACGCGCTAACTTACTCTCATTTGTGAGTAACATCGTCATGGCGCTGATGCCTTTACCAAAACGCGCCATCAGCGCTTCTGGAATGTCTTTCAGTCCCTTGCTTTTTTCCACATACAAGTACATACCATCATGCTTGGATGAGCGAAATACTTCGACGATTAAATGTTGCTTCATAATTTTCTCTTGGCGTTATTACGCCGTGTTAGGACTTTTTAAATTTTTCCAATACAGGATTAACGATTGCTTCACGGCGCCAGCCAGTTAAAGCGGGATTCTGCCAATCAATCTCAGTACCATCAAACAAGTGTCGCACCAAAGGATCGAGCAGCTTTCGCTTCATCATGGCTTCTGGTGCAATATTAAGCGTTTCGGCGCGTTCACGTACAAAAGCTTTAATGGCCTTAGTCAACTCTCCCGCCTGAGACGGTAGAGGAATTTCCAACGGCAATTGGTACTCATCCGGTGATAATTCATTCACCAAAGCAACGTTTTGCAGAATCACTTCCCCATACAAACGATGCTGACGCCCCGTTATTTCCTCAGCCTCTGAAATGGCTTTATGGTGCGTTGGCAAAATTTTCGCTAAAGACCAGAGCGTGCGATCTTTTAAAATCTGCCCTTTCGGAACATCTTCTTTTCGGGCTTGTCCATCACGCCAAATAAACAACAAACGTAAAAGTGTCAGACCTTCAGGCGACAAGCGCCAAGCGGTTTTTATACCGTCCCAGTTTTGCTCAGGATCGGCGTTCATTTGGTACTGCCATTTTAAAGAGTCACAATCTTCCATGACCCAGTCGAGCATATTTTTAGCGTTCAAACGAGCAATTTGCAACGGATACACTTTCGCCAAATAAACCACATCCAACGCGGCATATCGCTTTTGAGCGTCAGTCAATGGTCGTTGAATCCAATCTGAGCGCGTTTCGTCTTTGGCCACTTCAATTTGTAAATATTCATGGATCAACTTCACATAACTGAGCGACCATTGTGCACTGGCGTAGGCTTCGCCTATTTGAGTGTCATAAAACGGCGTTGGCAACACCCCCAATAGACGCTCAAAAACATCCATGTCTTCGGAACAAGCATGGAACACCTTCATCACTGATGGATTTACCATTAAGTCACGCAATGGCTGCCACGCATCAATGGTCAATGGATCAATTAGGACGGCTTTTTCGCCTTCACTAACTTGAATCAACCCCGTAATCGGAAAATAGGTAGAGCGTCGAATAAATTCCGTGTCGACCGCGATAACAGGTAACTGCGCCCAGTAATCACACCAACTTGCCAGCGATTCATTGTCCGCTACCCAAACAATATTCAGAGCATCATCTTGATCATTCATACTAGAGCTTCTTCCGTCCCTCTAGCGCTAAAGCCAGAGTGTTTCCATCAACGTATTCCAGTTCACCACCCATAGGTACACCGTGAGCAATACGACTGACATTGATGTTTAATGTTTTTAATTTTTCAGCGATGTAGTGGCAAGTTGCCTCACCTTCCACCGTGGAGTTTGTGGCAATAATGGCTTCTTCCACGTCGTTATGCTGCACCAAACTTTCTAAGCGATCTAAGCCTAATTCTTCTGGCCCTATACCATCAATTGGCGACAAATGCCCCAACAGCACAAAATAACGACCAGTATAAGTGCCCGCTGACTCGATGGCGATGACATCGGCTGGTGTTTCAACAATACACAAACGCTTTGCATCACGCTCTGGGTCTTTGCAAATACCGCACTCAGCCTCTTCTGTCAAAGTACGACAGCTTGAACAGCGCCCAACCTTGTCGAGCGCTTCTCGCAATGCCGTTGCCAGTCTATCCGCCCCTTGATGATCCCGTTCTAATAGATACAACGCCATCTTTTGCGCCGACCTTGGACCAACCCCAGGCAAACAGCGCAATGATTCAATCAACTCTTTAATTAAGGGACTAAACAAAGCTCGCTCCTAGAAAGGCATCTTAAAGCCAGGTGGCAAAGACATACCTGCTGTTGCCGCCGCCATTTTTTCTTTTTGAGCAACTTCAATATTACGTACAGCATCGTTTACCGCTGCCGCAATCAAGTCTTCTAACATTTCTTTGTCATCCGCAAACAAAGAATCATCGATAGAAACGCGTTTCACATCATGGCGGCCTGTCATCAGGATTTTTACCAGACCAGCACCCGCTTGACCTTCTACCTCCATATTGGCGATTTCTTCCTGCGCCTTCTGCATGTTTTCTTGCATCTGTTGCGCTTGGCGCATCATGTTACCCATTCCACCTTTAAACATATCTTTGCTCTCCAAATTAAGCTTTAACTTTAACCGTATCGTAAACCAATTGTGCGCCCATCGTTGCCGATAAGGCTTGCACAACAGGGTGTGAATTCAGATATTCTATGGCCACTTGCAAGGCTTCAGCTCGCTTGCTAGCGGCGAATTCCTCTGCAGTAACCCCTGTGGTATCTTCCACAGTATCGATAATAAGAGGCACAGTCATAGCAAAAAAATCGCTCAGTGCCCCTTGTATTTGCTCATAACGCACTTGGTTCAGCATGTGACCATATTCCAATGGCACTTCTAAACGAACCCCTTGATCACTGGCATCGACCAAGCTGGAGTTCATCAAAATGTTCTGCACCAAGCCAGTCAAAGGCAAGCGCGGCGCCACCAACCACCAGAGCTTCATAGTAAGCTGATTATAATGCTTTAGTTCAGGTAAAGGCATACCTAATGCGGGTTGGGCGATGGTATCCGGCACTTTTGATAAGCGAGTATCCGCTTCTTTACTGTCTTCGACGACGGTCGACTCAGTTGGTTCCGCACCGAGTGCATCGACCAAATCTGCTGCGGGGTTGAATGGATCAACAATATCCGCGATAGCACGTTCTTCGGCTTCTTCATCGTCGTCATCTTCCTCTTCCAAAACATCATCTGTTGCCGAAAACGAATCGCCTGCGATCACAAAAGGCTTGGGTTCTGGTTGGTTCGCCACATCAGTCTTGGTCGGCGGCGTGACTGACTCCATCGAAGCAGCTGGCGCCATCAAAGCAGATGACTCGTTTTGGTCTAGCTGGGTATTATCAAGAGAATCCCCCCCCTCTGAATGGAAGGGTGCAATCGTTTCTGAATCACGGGCTGAAGCCATGTCATCATACAGATTATCCTGATCCGCCGTCGTACCGTCGAACCTTGCATCGTCAAGCGTTGAGCTGACAGGCTCGATATCGTCAGGAAGAGCATGGTCAGACACCGCTTCATGCTGCTGCATGGCAGCATCAGGTATCGACGGGGCAGCATTCACAGTTTCTGGTGATTCTTCCCAAGGCGGACGCTCTGCTGCTGACATTGGCTTTGGTGGCGCTTGCTCAGGAATAGGTTCTGCAACCTTTATCCCTTCAGGTTCAGGTTCAACAGCGGGTGTTTTTTTTTCTGCTTTCGGCGAAACCGAATAATAGGACTCAGTCGTTGAATTCAGTATCGCTGGCGATCCAGCTGGTGCGGCGGAAACCACCGGTGGTGCATCATGGCTCACGACCATGGGCGGCGTCGGACGAAAGGCAATCAATCGTAGCATCAACATTTCAAAGCCTGCACGAGCAGAATGCGCCAAGTGCAAATCACGTCGACCAATCAACAGGCTCTGATACATGATTTGAATTTCTTCTGAACTCACGCTAGCCGCAATTTCTTGGATTCGCACTAAATCACCGAGCTGATCCGTTAATGCACCGGGAACCTGCTGCTCTATCGCCACGCGATGCAATACGTCCAGTAAACTGCCACATATTGCGGTAAAGTCTGGTTGATAATCGGCAAGTTGCTCAATTCGCGTCAAAACTTGTGCGGCATTTTTTGCGGCCACACTCTCCAGCAAATCCAATACTTGTGCTTGGTTGACCAAACCTAACATGGCGGTTACGCCAGATTCTGTAATAGTACCATTACCGAAAGCAATGGCTTGATCCGTCAAACTCAACGCATCCCGCATACTGCCGTTTGCTGCCTGACCAATTTGCCACAACGCAGGCTGATCATAGTTCACTTGTTCAGTGGTCAGCACGGTTTGTAAGTAATCCACCACGCGTTGCGCAGACATGTTCTTCAAATTGAATTGCAAACAGCGGGACAAAATCGTCACCGGCAGCTTTTGCGGATCGGTGGTGGCAAGCAAAAATTTAACGTGTGCAGGCGGCTCTTCAAGGGTTTTTAGCAAAGCATTGAAGGAATGCGTCGACAACATGTGCACTTCGTCTATTAGATACACTTTAAAACGACCACGAGTGGGCGCGTATTGCACGTTTTCCAATAACTCTCGTGTGTCTTCTACTTTTGTACGAGATGCCGCATCCACCTCTATCAGATCAACGAATCTTCCCTCAGCGATTTCACGACAGCTATCACAGGTGCCACAAGGTTCTGGAGAAATTCCGTTGGTTTCGCAGTTTAAGCATTTGGCAAAAATACGCGCAATGGTGGTTTTACCTACCCCACGAGTGCCGGTAAATAAATAGGCATGGTGCAAACGCTGCTGACGCAACGCATTGACCAAGGCTTGAAGGACATGATCCTGCCCTGCCATTTCGAGGAACGTCTGCGGACGCCATTTACGTGCTAAAACTTGATAACTCATGATGGATACTGGCTGATAAAAAGCGATTTTTTATTGTACGGCAGTCCGAGCAATTTCGAAACCACTCTTGGTACACTGGATGACAGGTAATCGAGACAAATAACCAAAAAACTTCACTATAAAGATCAATAGCTTGGATTCAGAAGAGCATTTTGCCCGACCAAGCCGGACAAAATGCTTAACCTAACTAACGAGCTTTTGCTTCACGTACCTTGCGTTGGCGCTCTTTTTCCAAGGCTTTTTCTAAACGATGCTTCTCAACGGCATCCAACACCTCGGCACCAATATGTTCTTCGCCTCGCGCACGAGCAAGCTGTACTTGACGTTCACGCTCAATAAAACGCTGACGCTGCTCATCGGTGAACTTATCAAAACAATGAACACAACTCACACCTTGAACATAGCGCTCATCTTGCTTTTCTGCCTCTGTGATGGGCATACGACAAGCGTGACATTGATCATATTCGCCTTTTTGCAGGTCGTGATTAACCGAAACGCGGTTATCAAAAACAAAGCACTCGCCTTCCCACAAGGTGTCTTCTTTCGGCACTTCTTCCAAGTATTTCAAAATACCACCTTCTAGGTGATACACCTCTTCGAAGCCTTGCTCAAGCATGTAAGCCGTGGATTTTTCACAGCGAATCCCACCCGTACAAAACATAGCGACTTTTTTATGTTTTGCAGGATCCATGTTTTCTTTCACATAAGCTGGAAACTCACGGAAAGTCTCTGTTTTTGGATTAACGGCGTTTTTGAAGGTACCAATTTGTACTTCGTAATCGTTACGCGTATCCACCAACACCACATCAGGGTCAGAAATCAGCGCATTCCAGTCTTTTGGTTTTACGTAGGTACCTACCACGCGTTTCGGATCAATGCCCTCAACACCCATGGTAACAATTTCTTTCTTTAGTTTTACCTTAGTACGATAGAACGGCATGTCTTCATCGTAAGATTCTTTAGATACGATACTATCCAAGCCCGGTTGTTGATCTAACCACGCCAACATGGCGTCAATACCTTCACGCGAACCCGCTACCGTGCCATTAATACCTTCGCTGGCAAGCAATAAAGTACCGCGAATACCGTGATCTTCTAAGGTTTTTTGAAGGGGTTCACGAAGGGACTCAAAATGAGGCAGTTCAACAAACTTATAAAGGGCACACACGACAATTTTAGACATCTTTTTCTCCTATGCGATCTGGAACGTAAAACCAGAGCAATTAAACAAGGCGCGTATTATAGAGATTTATAGCGCCCTTTTCGAGTTGAAATCTAAAAAACCACACAAAGAAAAAGGGATAACATAAAAAAGCAGAGCCTTTGCGACTATTGATCAGGATCCAACGTTGTGCCAGTGGTATTATTGACACGAAACCAACCTGCAATACTGTGCCGAGTTCGGTTTGCCAATTTGACCTCATGATAAAAACACTCACTTAAAAATACCGCCAAACGGCCTTTTTTGGGGAAAAACCGTCCCACTTCGACAGACGGATCGTTTTCATCGTAAATCACCAGCTCACCGCCATCACCCTCTTGCCACTCTTCGTTCAAGTACAATACGGTAGACAAAATCCGATTACTCTCACCCTTGAACGCATCAATGTGTTTCTCATAAAAAGCGCCCTCTTCATAACGAGCAAAATGCGCTTCATAATCAAACAACCCGAGAAACAAACGACGGTTCAACGCCACCCGCAGTTCAGCCATCATCTTCAGAAAATCTTTACGGATCGGGTTGTCAGGGTCTATCCATTGAATATAATCTCGACGCGCTTCCAAGACTATTTGATGATCTTGTTTTCGACCAACACCCGCCTGCAACATAAAGGCATTCTGTATGCTTTCCGCTTCGTCCATTAAGGCTTGAGTGAAGTCCGTAGAAAAAAACGCATCCTGAACACTCCAGCCTTTCGTCTGTAGATCCATTAATAAATTTTCAAACGGTTCTTCGCGACTAAAAGCGGGGATAGAGTTCTCAACATAAAGATGGGTAACAGGTAGCGCATGGATTGACATAGATGGATTAATCACTTCTAAAAAGGCAAAATAACATAGGCCATTATGATACTGTAGCCAAACACACAAAAACACCAAGATTTCACCCTTTTATGACCCAAGCCTTTCAATTACGCGACTATCAGATTCAAGCCGTAGACGCCTGTTTAGAACACTTTCGCCACACCAATGACCCTGCGGTTATCGTACTTCCCACCGGCGCGGGCAAAAGCTTGGTCATAGCTGAACTCAGCCGATTAGCAAAAGGTCGCGTCGTGTGTTTAGCTCATGTCAAAGAACTTGTTGAGCAAAACCACGCAAAGTTTGTCGCCACCGGCACGTCGGCGGGCATTTTTTCAGCGGGACTGAAGCAAAAAAACAGTCGCGAAAAAACCACGTTTGCCAGCATTCAATCCTTATCGGCCAATCTCGATGATTTTAACGCCCCGGCCAGCCTTGTCATTATTGACGAATGCCATCGCGTTGGTTTGGAAGACGACGGTCAATATCTGAAAGCCATTGAACACTTTCGCATTCTGAATCCCCAAGTAAAAATACTGGGGCTAACCGCCACACCCTATCGCCTAGGCAGCGGATGGATTTACCAACATCATTACCATGGTTATACGCGCCATTGTCCTGATGGTTTTTTCAAAAAATGCATTTTTGAACTGCCACTGCAGCACATGGTTAAAAAAGGTTACCTAACCCCGCCTATCCATTATGACGCAGCCATCGCCCACTATGATTTTAGCCTACTGACAGAAAGCCTAGATGGTGAGCAAAATACCGACGACATTGATTTAAACGAGCTCATTCACAAATACCCGCGCGTCACCAAAGCGGTGACAGAGCAAATACAACAACTGAGCGAGGACCGTCAAGGTGTGATGATTTTTGCCGCGACTATCGATCATGCCAAAGAAATTGCCAGCTACCTTCCTGCCGAGACAACAGCGCTGGTGACAGGCAAAACCAAACTCAAGCAGCGAGACACCTTGATTTCGGCCTTCAAAGCCAAAGAGATTAAATACCTCGTCAATGTATCGGTATTAACCACGGGGTTTGACGCGCCACATGTAGACGTTATTGCTATTTTGCGCCCAACACAATCGATCAGTTTATTCCAACAAATTGTCGGTCGTGGATTACGCTTAAGTCCAGGCAAAAAAGACTGTCTCGTCTTGGATTACACCAACAATGGCTACCATATTTTCCAACCGGAAATTGGCGAAAAGCGCCCTACGCCGGATTCCGTTGCCGTACAAATACATTGCCCTGCCTGTGACTTTGCCAATACTTTTTGGGGAAGAAAAGACGCAGAAGGCAATGTACTTGAGCACTTTGGGCGCCGCTGTCACGGCTTAATAGAAATAGACGGCATAGAAGAACAATGCACCTATCGCTTTCGCTTTAAACGCTGCCCTTACTGCAATGAGGAAAATGATATTGCCGCACGACAATGCCAACACTGTGCCGAAAAACTGATCGATGCAGACGACTTACTCAGAAGTGCGCTCAACTTAAAAGACAACAAAGTACTGCGCTGCGCTGGCATCACACCAACAATTAACCTCAAAGAAAAAAGCCTTAAAATCACCTACCATGACGAGGACGGTTTAACCCTGTCTGAAACATTTCGCTTTAATTTCAAAAAGTCACGACAAACATTTAACGACCTCTTTGCGCGCCGAATCGCCAATGGTAGCCAATCAATTGTGTTTGACAGGCTTGAAGACGTTAAGCGTTTTTTACCTTACCTACCCACGCCAGACTTCGTTATTGCCAAAAAGCAAAAGCAACATTGGCAGGTCACAGAAAGGTTATTTGATTACCAAGGGCCATACCGAAAAGCCAATGAGCTAACTTAACCGGCGACTAGCTACGATTTTTAAGCGCGCTCCGATATGACATTTCAAACGGCAGGTTCATTCTTTTCAAGTGCTCAATTGCCTCTTGACCTAAAACCCCTTTCGGAACGGCGTTTAATAACACAAACCAATAATTAGCAATCATATTGTCCGCAAAAATACTCGCCGTTTTTTCGTCTACGCCAATTTGCTTAAATCGTTTAATAATACCCTCTGATATCACCGTCATTTGCTTGGTATGAAACCCTCCTTTCGCCAAGCTATCTAACAACACCAAACGCGTAAATTCTGCATATTGATCGTAAAAATCAAATAAAACTTGCGCCATTTGCAATAGGTAATCAACGGGGGAGGCACTGGCTTTTTGGGCAACCACAGCAGTACGAAGGGCCGCATCCATTTCGTCAAAAAAAATGTCTTTTACCAAAGCTAGCTTATCCGGAAAATGAACGAACAAGGTCCCCACAGCAATGCCCGCCTGATCGCTCAAATAGCGCGTGCTGGTGGCTTCAATGCCTTGTGTTAGAAAGGCCTGCTTGGCAATGGTTTTGATTTTAGATCGAGTATTGGCTTTTTGTTGTTGACGAAGGCTCACGTTCTCATTCCCCTCAGTAAGAAGTTAAGAGAGTCTAGCCTGTCTTATTTTCGATGACGAGTGCAATTTACTATACAGTGTATTAACGCAAAGAATTTACGCTGGGCATACCTGACTTGTTTAACGACTCCGACAAATCCCTCATAAAGGATTCGATGCGTTCAGCATTGACCCCGTAGTCACCACTCCCTACTCTAGAACAAGAACGCATGTCCACACGAACCCGATTATTTTCTACCTGAGTGATACGAATCACAACATCGTCACGAAACCCAAAAATCGGCGTACGAGCAGTCGCTTCAATTATGCCCGCTCCAGCATAAACCGCCACAATATCCCAACCACGTTCATCCACCAAGGTTGCCGCCGCGTCGTAGACAACAGACTTATCTTCTGAAGAAAAAACCGGCTTAACTTCTGGGTAATACTTAGCTTGAATGGGAGCCCATTCACTATTGTAATTGAGATCATTCTCTTTGGAACTGCGAATAAAATTGACGTTTAGAAAGGTGGGAGGCATGTCCGTGTCCGTTGTGATGTCATTAATATCAGGCAAGCTGGCTCGCTGTAGATAAAAGCCAATCCACATTAGGCTATAAACCAGCGAAATAAGCAGCACTAGAATAAAAAAGCGGCGACTAGCAAGATTGCATTCTTTACGACAAACACCTAACGACAACGCAGCCAGCAACGATAAGAGCAACGAGGCAAACACACTTTTTCGCAGCATGGAAAAGCCCGTTATCGGCTCAAAAATTCCAACTCGAACACCGGCAATAGAGATAAACGCAACACACCCTACTAACATGAGAAGAATGTATAAAACCGGAGAGATATAACGACTCATAGACAGCTCATAACGGAAAAATAATATCTCACACCATATCGCGACTTGATGACAACGAACAGAAGCAACAAGGCTGTTTCAACGCATTCCTTTGTATTTGCATATTTTCCGTAAATTTTTCGACAGCAAAGATTAAAGATTAGCAATCCTTATTAACAAATTGAAACAATCTAAGCCAAGACTTGCCATCATTCGTCTTTTATTCATTACCGCGGCACTGAACAGAACGCTAAAAGTTTACCTAGACATCCAAAACAAAAAACCGATAATAGCGCGCGATTAAAGACAGAAGATTTTATCCATGAAAACAGCACCAAACAAGCATTGTGTCGATCTATTGCGCGAGCAGTGTAAAACGGTTTCGATTCGCCCTTTCATTGCTAGAGGGTCGAGGGCTATTCGTTGTCCACATTGCCTAATGACGGAATTTGCTTGTTTTTGTCATTTAAGGGAAAACCAAACCTCTCCGGTAGAATTTATTTTACTTTTCCACCGAGACGAAATTCACAAGCCTACCAACAGCGGCAGACTGATTGCCGATTTATTTCCTCATGACACTCATGCGTATTTGTGGAGCAGAACCGAGCCCCAGCAAGCCTTGCTTGATCACATAACAAGCAAACAAGGCAATTGCACAATATTGTTTCCTAATACGCAAACAGCCAAAGAACAGAATAGACCATTCAGAAGCGTGATCCCATCAAACACCAACGGGGACACAAAACACACCTTCATTATCCTGGATGGAACCTGGAAACAAGCCAGTAAAATGTTTCACCAGAGTCACTGGTTAAAAGATATCCCACACTATGAAATCAATAGTGAAGCACAGCGATCCTTTCTTGTTCGCCATTCCAGCCATGAAATGCAATTTGCTACGGCGGAGGTGACAGCCATGCTGCTAGACACATTAGGACACAAAGAGCATGGCCAACACCTGCTGCACTATTATCAAGCGTTTAACGAGCACTGTCTGATCAGTCGACAACGTGGAAACAACCCATAGCGCCAGATTGTGAAATAAAATAACCAAATATCATCAAAACGGTTTAGATGGACAAACGCAATCAAGATTCTCTGAAGAGTAAATTCACCCATCCATTGGAATGAAACTGCGCCGCTTGTTTTTTCTTTTTACCGACTAAAATCGGCCCGTTATCCAAAAACAAAAATGCCTTCCAAGTGCGCTTAAAGACACCCCAAGAAAGTTCAAACACCAATTCATTGTGACAACAGAAAAATACAGTTGTGTCATCTCCCCAATTAGAACAATGCGTTAGTACACCTTCAGGCAAAGAAGGCAGCTCGCTATCCCAGACCTTTTCCCATTGAATCTTGCCATCTGGGGCCTGTGTATTGGCTTTTTTCAACCAATCACGATCGGTAAAATGATCCGGATGCACTTGCTCATCACTGATATAATCTCGCCAAATCTGCCCTGCACGCTCCTCGCTTAGTAAGCGAATTGCTTGCAAATCTTCCGGCTCAACCTTGGGGTCATTACGCTTGAAAATCCAATTTTTTGAAAAATGTTCTAACGATTGATACAAGAAAATGTCCTTTGATAAATGAAACCATATAACAAGTTAAATGATGAAAAAAACTAACCTAACACGTGAAAAAGGATCGTTTGTTCAATCGGTCAAGCTTCTCTAATATTAGCATTGTTGTAATAAAACAACATTTTTTAAATAACCAACGAGGAGAATACTATGGACTCTCAACAACAATACGAAGCATTACTAGCAAAATGGGGCTATGCAGACACTACCGTTGAAGACCACGCTCGCCGTCAAAGACGCGCTCGTCGTGTAAAAGCTGTGCTTACTTTTTTCAAGAACGCTTTCAAAGCGATCAAAAAAGCCAGCGCTCGTCCTCAGCAACTTGGTCAAGCAAGCAACTAAGCGCAACAAGAACAAAATCTATTGCCATTGGGCGCTAGTATAACGTAAAGAGTTAGTCTTTTTTAAGGGGAGAAAAATAATAAAACCTCCCTCCCTTCCTTAACCCCGTTCAAATTCGTTATGATCCCTTTTCATTCACAACGAAACTTACTTTTCCTATGAGCTATTCTTACAAAGCCATCATCTTTGATTGCGACGGTGTCATTGTCGACACAGAAAATATATCCAATACCATCCTCAAGTCCATGTTAAGCGAATGCGGCCTAGAACTCGATGACGAGACACTGCACGCTAAATTCACGGGCTTCACCAATAAAGAAAATCTCATTAACGCGGAAAAACTACTTGGCAAGCCATTACCTGCTAATTTCGATGAAGATTATAGACAACGTTTTCACGCTATTATCGAAGCAGACCTAGAGCCCATTACCGGCGTTCGTCAGTTACTCGATAAAATCACTGCCCCTATCGCCATGGCAACCAATGCACGACGCCAAGAAATGAACTTTAAACTGGATAAAATTCAACTAGCAGATCGTTTTTCCACTCGTTTTTGCGTTGAAGACGTGGAAAATGGCAAACCTGCGCCAGACTTGTATTTGACCGCTGCAAAAGCACTGAATGTTGAGCCTAAAGACTGTCTAGTAATCGAAGATTCTGTTGCCGGCATCACGGCTGGAAAAGCCGCAGGAATGCGTGTGCTCGCCTTTAGTGAAACACTCGATGCTAAAATGCAAATGGCCGCTGGTGCGACTGAATGCTTCAGCACTATGAAAGAGCTAGAAGGTTTGCTAGGTCTTTAACACACCCTCTAGTCGTTTTTGTTGTCCACTAAATTACCTGAGTAATTTAGTGAGACATAGACTGCAATTGTTTTAGCAGACTCTTCGGCAAGTCTTTAATCGTCAGCGTGCCAGAGTCTGCATTAAACACAACAGATTCCCCTAACAACTCACTGTCAAAACTAATGGTTAATGCCCGTGAACTTCCAGATAAACGGGTCAGTTTTTTCAGTGCTGCTTTCTCAACAAAAATTTCCTTTTCCATTTTGAAACTATCAGAGTCGGCAATTTCCAAAAACTTATTTGCCTGCTCAACAGAGAATCGAGATTCAACCTGAGAAGCAATCTCTTTAATGGCCAAGGGCTCGCGATCTTGTGCTTTTGCTTGGCAATGCTCTGAAACCACTTTCTTAAATTCATTCGCCTGTTTAGACGGCAAACCTTCCGACTGACAAAAGGCAGCGGTCAAATCCACCAGTTTACGCGTTTCTTTCGCTGCGACCTTTGGCTCATCACAACCAATGAACTGAGTAAAATACTCACTTTCAAATTTCGGCGCACGACCAAAACGAAAGGAAATATAGCGTCCTTCGTCACCCGCTTGCCATGCGGTTAAATTGATGCGCAACGACATGTGCAACTTTTCCATCTCAATTTGTTCAATTTGCGACAGACTTAAATCCGCACCAAGACCAATGCCTTTTTTACGCTTTAACATCACGATGTATAAAAAATGCGTATCATGAAGCTCATAATGGTTAAACCATAACAGGCCACCTTCAGCTTCTTCGACAGGCTCTAAATACTTTAGGTATTCTGCTGCACAATCCTTAGTAAAACCTGCAAAATCCACAAAAGTATCGTTCTTAAAATGCTTAAACAACAGAGCGGGCAATTGCGCGCCCTCTTCGCTTCCTTGAGGGTTAACAAAACGCCCAGTATTCATACCCGAGCGATTAAAGAGATTCGTTACCTGAGCAGACAGAGCCTCAGCTTGCCCATCAACGGGGTTCTCATTTGGACGCGCAATCAGTATTGCTTTGCGCTCGCCTTCATGCTTTTGAATCTCATGCACAATTAAGTTGCTAATAGACACCGGCTACCTCTTACGTTTAATATGGATGATTACGATCAATTTTTAACCCATCGACCTGTATAGGATCTTCCCAAACCACAACACTATGATAAAACCAAAAACCACAAAGAGAGACACGCGAAAAGAACTGGAGTCTCTGGTAGATCAATTTATCAAGAAGAACGGAACCATCCAACAAGTCGACATGGGTGAATCCGGTTTAGTTGATGGCAAGTATAACACGAGCCACATAGGCTTTAACGAGCCTAAACAAGATCGCACACCATTAAATCACGTTGTTGCGGCCATCCAACAACGAAAACACAGCAAATCACCAACCACCACACCGCCTAAAAAGCGTCCTAAGAAAAAAATCATCTATGATGACTTTGGCGACCCTATTCGCTGGGTCTGGGAAGAATAAGCATATAAAATGGCTCTTCTGTCTATGACTTTGAATTACTAAGCTGATACTGCAATAATGCCACCACATATATTCATTACATTAGGGAGTTATCATGTCCATTCGATACCTACACGCCATGATAAGAACAGACAAACCAGAAGAAAGTCACACTTTTTATACGCAAGGTTTAGGTCTCATTCAGACCAGACGCATGGACAGTGAAAAGGGCCAGTTCTCTCTTATCTACTACGCTACTGAAAAAGGCGCACCAGAAGTCGAACTAACCCATAACTGGAGTGATCGTACCTACACAGGTGGCGATCAATTTGGTCATTTGGCGTTTGAAGTCGAAAACATTTATCAAGTGTGTGAAAAACTGCAATCTTTAGGTGTCACGATATTGCGTCCGCCACGCGATGGCCACATGGCATTCATTAAAGACCCTAATGGCATTTCAATTGAGTTATTACAGAAAGGTGACTCTCTTGAAATCGTTGAACCATGGGCCTCAATGGCAAATATCGGCAGCTGGTAGTTACATTTCATTACAAAGTAACCGTTTGCTTAAACAAAGCTACAAAAATCTCATGGTTATTAAAAGTGTTTTTTCTTAAGCTAAAACGATACAAGTAATAACGAGGGTAACAATAACACTATGACTATTTTCATCAAAAGTATCAGCTTGATCGGAGTGCTCTTCGCCTTCAGTCATTCTGTTGCTGCAGAAAGTCTGTACGCATCTAATGTACAGTCACGTCTTGCTGATGCGGATAGGGATGGCGTTATTGATGCCCGCGACCTTTGCCCTGACACGCCGAAAGATGCGGCAGTAGACAACTACGGGTGCCCTGACCAAACGACAAAATTATTGTCCGTCGAACTGAATGTCTTGTTTGACACGGGTAAAGCGGATATCAACCCTCGCTTCTACACAGAACTCAAAGATCTGGCTAAATTTTTACAAGACAATCCAACCAGCAATGTGGTTATCGAAGGGCATACGGACAGTCAAGGTTCTGCAGAATTAAATCAAGAGTTGTCTCAACAGCGTGCAAGTGCCATTGCCAATGTACTTATAGACAGTTTTAGAATATCACCAGACAGGGTAAAAGGCATTGGTTACGGCGCCAATAGACCGATTGCCACCAATGACACGGAAGATGGACGCAAACAGAACCGTCGTGTTGTTGCAGAAGTATACGCCAAACAACAATTTGCTAATGAACGCTGGACCATCTATAGCGTGGACAAAAATAGCAATACCGCACTAAATAATAGAAACTAGTTATCTTCTTGCCCCACTTCATTTCAATCATACTTAGAGCAACTCCTAGAGCCCACCAATACTTCGCCGCAGCCAAACACAGTGGCAAAATACTGATCAAATTCCAGCCTTATCGTTACAGTAATACAAAAACCAAAAGATAAGCTCAGGGGCTTCTCTTTTTTGATAGATAAATACCGTTTTCCGTAGTACTTCAGCCCCACACAGTGAACAGCATAAAATGAAAATTCTCTTAAATTAGCAATGATGCCTAAGCGCTCTTTACGGTAGAATAACTAAAAGTTTGCCAGCATTAAGGAAGAGCATGATCCCTAATTACCAAGACTGCATGAGGCCGTTTCTTGAAGCCGTCAACAATGCATCGGATACGGAAGTAAAATTAAGAGACATCATTACGGCCATTAGCGATCACTTCCAACTTTCAGATGCTGAACGCACTGAACCTTTACCCAGTGGCAAACAACCCATTATCGACAATCGTGTGGGTTGGGCACGCACCTATCTGAGCAAAGCCGGTTTAATCGACAGCCCACGCCGCGCCCACTTTCAAATTACTCAACGTGGATTAGACGCCCTAAGCGACCCAAACGCAGAGATTAATACCCAATATTTAAAACAGTTTGAAGAATTCATCGACTTCACCAGCACCAGTGCAAAAACAAACGATGCAAAAACACTAGAAGAGCAAAACGTCGATGCCAACGACACCCCCGACGAAGTATTGCGTAATGCCTACAAAACCATCAACGACGCCCTCGCCCAAGACATTCTAGAGCGCACTCGTAACGTCACGCCGGCTTTCTTTGAACAACTGCTTATCGACCTACTTATTGCCATGGGTTACGGCGGCACAGAAGAAGGCACAGCCCACGCGCTGGGCAAGTCAGGAGACAATGGCGTAGACGGCGTTATCAACCAAGACCCACTTGGAGTTGATCAAATCTATATCCAAGCCAAACGTTATAAACAAGGCAATAACATCAGCTCTAGCGACATTCGCGACTTCTTCGGCGCACTCAACCTAAAAAATGCTCAGAAAGGTATTTTTATCACCACTTCAGACTTTACCACCTCTGCCGTAGAAACCGCCCAACGCCTGAATACACGCATTGTTTTAATCAATGGAAACGAACTCGCTAAGCTTATGTTGCGGTACAATATCGGCAGTCGAAACGAACAGACCTTACAGATCAAAAAGATAGACGAAGAATTTTTTGACCAAGTTTAAACCGTCATTGCAACAGCATAAGATTAAGGGCACTCAAGATGCTATTGGACAATAAACTCAATATCACTAACCAAATAGAACTCGCGAAAGCAGAAGAAAAAATCAGTAAGCAAAAAGCGAAACAACTCTTTGACTCCAATGACATAGAAAAAATTGAGATTGGCACCTTTAAAGGCCTCGCCTATATCCATGCCTATTTGTTTGAAGATATCTACCACTTTGCGGGTAAAATTCGCGAGGTTAATATTGCCAAAGGGGCTGATCTTCAAAATATAAGCCGCTTTGCTCCCCTCATGTATTTAGAGCCATCACTGCAACACATCGACGCCATGCCCCAAAGTAATTTCGATGAAATCATCGAAAAATACGTCGAAATGAACATCGCCCACCCATTTCGTGAAGGCAATGGCCGCGCTACCCGCATCTGGCTTGATCTTATACTAAAAAAAGAAATCCAACAGGTCATCGACTGGAATGCCGTCGATAAAGACGACTACCTTTCTTCCATGCAGCGCAGCGTCGTCAAAGACGTTGAAATTAAAGTGCTACTCAAACAAGCCCTAACCGACAAAATCCACGACCGCGCGCTATTTATGAAAGGCATTGACGTGAGTTACTACTACGAAGGCTACAGCGAATTTAAGACTGAAGAGCTATAGCAACAGAATTTTTGACATTTAAATTATCACGCCCTTCTTGCTCATACCAGATAAATGCGCTTATGTGCTAAACTGTACGGTAGGTAACACAACGCGGGGTAAGCGCAAACGTTCACACTGAGCACTTAAAAATTCACGCCAATACGGCCAAACATGAAAACTGGCATTTTGCAGTGCGAATTCATCGATAACGTCTTGCTCTAATAGTTCTGCCATTTGATATTCAGCGATAAAGTCCGCCTCAATAAACGCTTTAATATTAGACTCCTCGCTATCGCTTGGGGACAGCCAGCGGGTTCCTAAACGAACATAAATCCTTACCAGCAATTCAGCATCATTCACTTTAAGCACTTCACTTTTTCGTACTGTATGCATTTGCTGAACAAGCAACTCATCTAACTCAGTTGATTTAGGATCAAAATCGTCTTCGCATTGCGCTTGTGTTGATTTTAAGTAAACATCCTGAATCTTAAGGTTCTCGATGGCTTGCTGTAATTTTTTACTAACTTTAGCCGCCATAACGCGCCTCATATCCAGTGGAATGGGAAGTAATCATCACAGCCTTTGCTTTAGCCCTATAGTTTGCAAGATTAACAACGGTGACATCATTCCACAGAGCATCTCGCTTAATATGAACACCCGCATTGATCATTAACTTATCCAATACCGTAGGCACTTCATCGGCCATTCGTAGCAATCTATCCATTGCGTCAGATTGCATGACATCGTCGGCTTCATATTTAGAAAAAGCGACAGGACCGCCACCAAAAACCTTTGCCGCTTCGTCTTGGCTCAACCCCCAAGCCTTACGAAGGTCTCGCACCTGCTTACCCGTTAATAAACCTTGCACCTGCTTTTTAAAAGCCACCATGGCACGCTTATTAAAACGCGCTTCAGTTGCACCAGCTTGCTCGCTGCCACAGGCATCACATTCTGCATAATGACTTTCAACTCGGCCTTGTTGACCTAAATACTCAACATCAATCCATTCAGTATGAGTATGTAATTGCCCAGCTTCACAAATCGGACACATTCTTTGTTTCATAACACTCCCCTACTGCGATAAATGACAAGAGACAAGTAGCAATAACCTCCCTGTCTTAGCAATCGCAAATTTCACATAATATTCGTAACGCAGATGCTTATAAGCATTGTCATTCCACTCATCACGTAACAAGCGGTAACTATCACATGCTGCCCAAGGACCTGTTGGTTTTTGTACACACCATTCAGAATTGATGTATTCGCCTTTGGTTAATGCCTGCTTCAACAGCTCACGCACATCGGCAATATCAAAGGCCAATCGCCCAACGTCTTGTACGCACTTGCGAGTCCACAAATTGGTTTTATTGTCGCCCTGAGCTAGAAGCGCAAGAACATCAGCAACCTCATAAAGAGGACCACTTCTTATTCGAGATCTTCCATTGCCAACCTCCGTAGGCGGCACCCCATCATAAACGCTAATATTTGATGCATTATTTACCATAATGGTAACTATATCCAGTAATATTCATTCTTTCCTTAGTGAATACAAAAAAGAGACCTGAGCTCTTTTTTGTCCTCATGCTACCATTAAAACACTACAACGCTTGCTCAACTAACGCATCAGCAAGGTTCAATTGCGTGGTTTGCGCTTCACTGAGTTGGGCTTTCAGCTGGTCGCAGATAGCCATTAATTCATCGACTTTGGCGACGATTCGGTGCTGTTCTTGTAAAGGAGGGACAGTTACCACCAGAGAAGAAATATGGGTTTGATTAACCGTTTTCTGGCCTGCCGTACTAACAAAAAGCTGGCTTATCATTCCCCTAATTAAATTAGAAGATCCTAACAATGATATAAACTCAGAGCAAAAAACTTCGATAGGAAAGCGCATCCGAATAAAGTGATCACAATAAATTGCATCATAATTATCTTTACAAGTAATGAATCTACCCACAATGTCTGCACTTCCATTTACACGAATAATCAAAACATCACCTTTATCCAATGAGTATCGACTAATAGACTCTTCTTCGATCAAAATAGTGCGAGTATCCGCAAAAGAGACTTGCCAATCTTTCATATCTGCAAGCCTTAAAACAACTACATCACGCCCTTTTTTGTCTCCTCGGCTTGAGGCTCCGTTTTGAAATTGTGGAATTAGCTCCCCTAACCGACAACCAACCCAACCTTCCGGCAGTTCAAACGGCTTTTCGTCTTCGGTAATCGGCGGCAGCGGCTTTTGCTTTTTGATTTTGCCTTGTTTAATTAGATCGGCTTTCTCGGCGGCAATGCGTTCAAGTAGAGCCGAGGCAGGTTCATCGTTGGGATTCTGTTCGACAAGTTTGCCCATCACCGCCAGTTGTAGGATGGTTTTTTTTAGCTGGTCGATGCTTTGTTCTGTGGTGAACAAGGTATCGAAGCGGCCGCTTATACGCGTCCAGTTTTCTGCTAACTCTTCGGCATTCTGGCTATTCACTAAGGTGTCTAACAAAACAGTCACCAAGGTTTGATGAGCATCAAGGCTGGATTCAGTTTGCGCTTCTAACTGATCGCATAATGCCATCAACTCATTGACCTTGGTGACAATGCGGTTTTGTTCTGATAGTGGTGGCATAGGAAAAACTATAGATCTACTTTTAGTCACAGAGATATTGTCTTGACCAGCAGTACCAATTAACTCTATTGAATTAAGAAACATGCCAGCGACCAAATATTGGTATATGTAAGAGCTCAAACGTGAATCAATTGCTCTAAAAAACACGATAGCTTGATTACAATTCCACTCGGCATAAGTGATCGGAATGATTGCAATTTTTCCAAGTGGTGGCCCCACAATATTCATTACAACATCACCTGGCCTTAATACTGAACGAGCCAGCTTACTCGCATGGTATGACTCACTTACGAACTGAGGCTGATATTCAAAGTCAATCTTCTGATTTCGTATGTTATAGACTTTAAGATATGGGACGCCTTCACTCTCCTTGAACTCTGTTTTAGGTGGTGTTGAACCAGAAGTTATTCCATAACAAATATCATCAGCACGACACCACTTCCACCCTTCCGGTAGTTCAAACAGTTTTTCATCTTCGCTAATCGGAGGGAGTGGTTTCTGTTTTTTGATTTTGCCTTCTTTAACTAGCTGGGCTTTTTCTTTGGCGATGCGTTCTAGCAAAACAGACGCAGGTTCGTCACTAGCGTCCTGCGCCACCAGCTTGCCACGCACGGCAAGCTCTAGAATCAGCTCGCGCAGTTTCTTGATGCCGTACAGTTCTATTTTTTTACTTGAGCCTCGGCCAGAGCTGGATTTGCGTTTGATGGCGCTGCTCCAGATGTCCATATGCTCGGTGATCAAATTGTCTATTGGGCTATGGGATTGCTCAGGCATTACTTCTCTCCGCCCACAGTAGCGCCAGACGAATTTAACGCCGTGCCCAGTATGCCTTTTAGCTGGCTCCGTAAAGCAGCGATGTCGTCTTGTTGTGCTTGATAGGTTGCCAGTAGCTCTTCTGGATCGTGGCTTTCTACCGCTTCTTGGTAGGGGTTTTTAATGTCTAAGTTAAAGTTCCGCGCGATGATGTCTTCAATAGAGACTTTCCAAGCTTGGTTGGTTTCCACACGGCTGGCAAAGCCGTCCGCTTCGTTACCCCACCAGTCAATTTCCGTCTGAAATTCTTCAAACTTCATTGGCTTAGTTTTGTTGTAGTTTTTCACACCGTCTGGATACGGATGCTCGTAGAACCACACGTCTTTTGTCGGCTGGCCTTTGGTGAAAAACAGGATATTGGTTTTAATGCCAGTGTAAGGGTTAAACACACCGTTCGGTAAACGCACAATGGTGTGCAGGTTGCATTTTTCCGTGAGCATTTTTTTGATCTTGGTTTTCACACCTTCGCCAAACAAGGTGCCATCAGGCAATACCACTCCTGCTCGGCCTTGGTTGTTCAGTACTTCTATGATCAATTGCAAGAACAAGTCGGCGGTTTCACGGGTTTGCATGTCCGCTGGAAAGTTCTTTTCAATGCCGTCTTCTTCTGTTCCGCCAAACGGTGGATTGGTGGCGATCACATCAATATTACTGTCCCAGTTCGCCAACGGCTGGCTCAGGGTATTGCCATGACGAATTTGCACGGGCACTTCAATGCCATGCAACATCATATTGGTGATGCACAATAAATGCGGCAGTTGCTTTTTTTCCACGCCGTGGATCTGCTTTTGTAAGGTTTGATGATCTTCCGTGGTCTGCACATAACGGTCTTTTACATGATCAAAACTGCAAGCAAGAAAGCCGCCCGTGCCTGCGGCAGGGTCCATGATACTTTCCCCTAGTTTGGGGTCGAGGCGATTGACGATAAACTGAGTCACGGCACGGGGTGTATAAAACTCCCCTGCGTTGCCTGCACTTTGCAAATCGCGCAGAATTTGCTCGTAAATATCACCAAACAGATGACGCTCTTGGGAATCGGTAAAATCGATTTCGTTAAGTTTGTTGATCACCTGACGCAGCAAGGTGCCGTTTTTCATGTAATTGTAAGCATCACTAAAGGCTTCTTTCACCACAAAACCACGAGGGTTACGGTCTCGGGTAGCATCAAGGTTTTTCATGTCGGGGAACAGGTCATCATTGATGAAATCAAGCAAATCGTCGCCAGTAATGCCTTCTGGATTGGTTGCCCAGTTACGCCATAGGTAATTTTCTGGAATGGGCGCTTGATAAGCATCGTCCTGTTCAAAGGCTAGCTCTTCTTCTTGGGCATCAAAAATCTTTAGAAACAGCAACCATGACATTTGCCCAAGGCGTTGGGCGTCGCCGTCTACACCGGCGTCTTTGCGCATAATGTCTTGGATGGATTTGATGACAGTCGTGATGGACATAATGTTCTCTATTGCATTTGTTCGAAATGATGTCACTCAAGCCAAATACTGGCTTGAGTGAAATATGAATTGGGGTTGGTGTTATGCGCTTTGATCTTGATAAAGCTCGTCTTCTAATGCTTTCACCGCGTCATAATAGGTTTCTTTTTTGCCATCGAAGCCTTTTTTAATAATTTCCTGCACACGCCCGAACTGGTCGAACGGCGCGACTTTAAGTACTTGTATATTTTCTATTTCCGCTACACCTGCATCGGCGTATTTATCGAGCAAACGACTAAGCACTTCTTGTGCCACGCCATCATAGCGCGTGAAATAGTTACGCTTTTTCACTTGGTTGGCGCGCTCTTTTCGTGTCAGCGGCGGCTGATCATATACGATATGGCAAATCATATCGAATGGATCTAATTCTTTTCCTACTTCCTGTTCGAGTAATTCCCAAATCACTCCGCACTCTTCCAGCTCATCAATAATAGCTTGTTTGCGTTCTGCCGCTTGCCATGTTTTGACAAATTCATCGAGCGAGGCAAAACGCTTCGCTAACGTTTTGCGGGTGTAGTCTTTAAAGGATTCGGTCACCAGTTTGCCGTCGGTATCATAATATTGCACCCGCTCTGCGAGGGCTTTCACTTGCACACCGTTCACATGAAATTTGCGTGGTTTATCATCAGTGCAGTCTGCATCACCCAGTTGGTAATCTTCACGACGACCGTTTTGGTAGTCACCTTGGGGCTCTTGAATGCTATCTGGGTCTATGTTGTCATCTTGGCTCAGGTCGGTCTCTTCACCATCGTGGATCATTTCATCAAGAAGAGCGTCATCAGCAAAATCTTCTGGCTTACTGACTTTAATTTGCTCTGGATCTCCATCAAAGCGCGGATCAGCAAACAGCTCAGTGGCCTTTTTAAAGTCCAATATGGTAAACCAAAGCTTATTGTATTCCTGATCAATACGAGTACCACGACCAATAATTTGTTTGAACTTAGTCATAGACTGTATACCTTGATCGAGCACGATCAACTTACAGGTTTTGGCATCGACACCTGTGGTCATTAGTTCCGAGGTGGTAGCAATCACGGGATATGATTCTTTTCGGTTAGTAAAATAACTTAGCTGATCTTTGCCCTCTTTTTCGTCCCCAGTAATGCGCATCACATACTTGTCATTTTTCGCCACCTGTTCAGGATTAAGGTTAACCAAAGCTCGGCGCATGCGTTCGGCATGATCGATGTTGTTACAAAATATAATAGTCTTTGCCATGGGGTCGGTGCGCTTTAAATAGTTGGTCACGGTTTGTGCCACCAACTGAGTGCGCTCATCGATTATGAGGTTGCGGTCAAAGTCTTTTTGGTTATAGATTCGGTCATCTACCAAATAACCATCTTTATCTAACTTGCCTTTTTCTGGTCGCCAACCTTGTACATCCACATCAATGTCGACACGCATCACTTTATAGGGTGCAAGGAAGCCATCTTCGATACCTTGTTTGAGGGAATAGGTATAAATCGGCTCGCCAAAGTATTCGATATTCGATACGTCTTCAGTTTCTTTCGGAGTGGCTGTTAAACCAATTTGTGTCGCGCTGCTAAAGTGGTCGAGAATGTCACGCCAGTTACTATCTTCTGCGGCGCTGCCTCGATGGCACTCATCAATCACAATCAAATCAAAAAAATCAGGAGAAACTTTTTTATAGGCCTTTTGTATCTCTTCCGTGCCTGTCATCCCCTGATACAGACCAAGGTGAATTTCGTAAGCAGGGTCAATTTTATGGCCTTTGATTTTGGTCATGGCCGCACCAAACGACTGAAAGTCATTGATAAAAGTTTGATCAATTAAGGCATTACGGTCAGCCAAGAATAAGATGCGTTTTTTCTGCTTGGCTTTCCATAACCGCCAAATAATTTGAAAGGCGGTGTAGGTTTTACCTGTTCCTGTAGCCATGACTAATAACAGGCGATTTTGACCTTTGGCAACCGCCTCTATGGATCGGTTAATGGCTTGCATCTGGTAATAACGGGGCGCTTTGCCCTCGCCATCGCTATGGTAGCTTTGCGTCACTAATGGCAGCTGGTCGTTACGATAGCCTTTCCATTCACAAAACTTTTCCCAAAGCTGCTCGCAACTAGGGAAATCATCCAGCGCTATCTCGCTTTCAACTTGGTTTGGATTGGTTTTATCATGGAATAAAAAGCCATTACCGTTACTGGCAAAAGCAAAAGGCACACCCAATCGTTCGGCATAGTCCAAGGATTGTTGAATACCATGACCAACAGAATATTGATTGGACTTGGCTTCTATCACCGCCAGCGGCATACCGTCTTTATAAAAAAGTGCAATATCGGCTCTTCTCGCCTTTTGACGTGCTGCCACTTGACCTCGCACCACCACCTTACCATCTGTAACAGGGAACTCTTGTCGTATCTGTGTACGATCATCCCAACCAGCATTTTTAACAGCGGGCAGAATAAATTTTGTGATGATGTCGGTTTCTGATAATTTTGCTTTATTAATACCTGAGGCCATGCCACCTTATCCGCTGCAACTCCATTTAACTTCCTAATATAACGAAAGTTTTGTGTAAAGCCGAGTGTATTTGGGCAGTTAACCGAAAATTGAATGATCAGTTTCTGCTTTCTTCACTAGGCCAGCATGGGTATGCTGGTAAGCAAAAATGAATTGGGATCCGATGTACCATTTTAAGGATTGATAATGACCGCTTTACTAAGCTTCTTCACTACCCGCATTCACTCCAATGCCTATGTCTTACTGATTTTATGTACTCTGTTTTGGGGTGGAAATACCATTGCTGGCCGTCTGGCTATCGCTCAGGTTTCACCACTCTCCGTGGTGTCTTTACGTTGGTTGATTGTGAGTAGCGTAATGTGGTTCTTTTATGGCCGCCAAGTCCGTCAGGAATGGCACCTGCTGCGTCCCCATTTGCTAAAAATGGTACTGATGGCGACCTTGGGCTTCACCTGTTTTAACTCCCTGTTTTACATTGCCGCTTACCAGACCACCGCCATTAATATTGGGATCATTCAAGGCAGTGTGCCAGTATTGGTTCTGCTCGGAGCCATGTCACTGTATCGAGAAGAGGCCCATCTTTTGCAGTCCATTGGTATTATTCTCACTCTAGTGGGGGTGACTTTGGTGGCCACTCAGGGCCACCTAACCAAGCTGCTAGAACTGTCAATTAATTCGGGGGATGGATATATATTAATCGCCTGCGTTTGCTATGCCATTTACACCTTGGCACTACGCAGTAAACCAAACGTCTCCGCCATGGTGTTCTTTACGGTTCTGTCCTCTATCGGTGCGATCACGGCGCTGCCCGCGCTGGTCTATGAAATAGCCACTGGAGCAGCTTACTGGCCCACTCCAAAAGGCTGGCTGATTGTGCTGTATATTTCGTTCTTTCCCTCCTTGATCTCCCAGGTATTTTTTATGCGTGGAGTGGAGTTGATCGGCCCCGCCAGAGCCGGAGTGTTTATTAATTTTGTGCCGATTTTCGCCCCCATTTTAGCCGTGCTACTGCTGCACGAAACATTCCACTTTTACCATGCTATCGCTCTGGCCATGGTACTGGCTGGGATCTGGCTGTCGGAGCGCAAAAAAAGCATGCATACCGACTCAAACCATTCTTAGTAGGTTGAAATAAATACTGACCAAACCATATTTGGTCATTTTTTATTGACCAAACTAGCTTTGGTCAATAATTTGTGCTTTTATTATGCCTTTACTTAGCGATTAATCTTGGCGAGCTGGGGGATGGATGCATGAGTTTGAATAGCAAAGCGGCGCTTGGCGGGGTGATCACCGGTGATATAGTGAATTCTAGTGCTTTGTCTGATGAAGCGCACCAAGCTTGTTTACAGCAGATTGAGCAAACCATTGGTATTTTCCAAGAAGCGTTTCATGCTCAAGGGGATGTGTTTCGCGGTGATGAGTTTCAAGTATTTGTCCCCGACCCAAAACACGCGCTGCGCTGTGCTATCTTATTAAGACTCACGTTGATGAGGTGTGTAAAAGACGCTGACGCTCGGGTGTCTATCGGTATTGGTCAGTATCAACAGATCGAAACGGAACTCAGAAAAACCGCCAAAGGCGAAGCTTTTCAACTCTCTGGGCGCGCTTTAAAAGACATGGACGAAGAACGCCTCAAACTGTCTTTGCCAGACACGGTTGAAGCCAACCCCAGCCGTGATTTATTGATTCGTCACTTAGATTTTATGATGACGGGGCTCAGTGAAAAACAGGCCGAAGTCTTGTTCCCTCGCCTTCTTTATCCAGAATTTACTCAAGAGGCTCTTTCCGCGAAAACAGGAATCCACCGCCGTTCACTAGCATCACGGTTGCAACGCGCCAACGCGAGTTTGATACTAGATACTTTAGATGTCATAGAAACCACGTTAATAGGGAGTAAGTCGTGATGTTTCAGTTCGACGGTTTGGCCGTGTTGCTCTTGTTGTTACTGGGGCACGTGATTGGCGATTTCTTTTTACAACCCAACGCTTGGGTGAAAGACAAAAACACCCAGCAAGGCCACTCGCGCTCTTTGTATTATCATGGTCTGGTTCATGGTGCCATTGTCTTAGCGATTGTGGGAGTCGCCACTCCCACCAGCTTGCTAGGCTCGCTTTTCATCGGCTTATTATTTGCAGTTATTCATAGCCTAATCGATTATGTAAAAGTGAAAGTGGGACAAGGCTTTTCGTGGTTTATCATCGACCAGTTACTGCATGTCCTCAGCATTCTATTTTTATGGTTTTATCTCTTTGATAGCGCGATAGAGCAACTTAAAACGCTCATCAATGACATAGATTACAACGCGGCGTTGCTCATCGCTCTCGCTTATTTAATGATGCTAAAGCCAGCCTCTATCGTTATTGGTGAAATTCTTTCCAAATGGTCGGCCGATTTAGATGTGAATAGTGGTGATAGCCACAACACGAAAGCGCAATCCTTGCCGGATGCTGGCAAGTACCTAGGCTATCTTGAACGCATTTTGGTATTAACCTTTATTTTAAACGGCCAATACACAGCCGTAGGATTCGTGCTGGCCGCGAAATCCATTTTCCGCATGGGAGACTTACGCGAAGCCCATGATAGAAAATTTACCGAATACGTGATGCTGGGCTCACTGTTTTCGGTGAGTATCGCTTTATTCACTGGTTTTATTGTCTTGAAGCTACTGCCATAACCATCTCTATGGTTAAAACGAGCGCAGCGATATTGGGGGTTTTATCTACTAAAACAGCTGCGATTGATTCACATATAGAAAACAACACCGATTAAGAGAGTAATGTATGAAACGTATTGGTTTTTTGGGTTTAGGCATCATGGGCAAAGCCATGGCCGCCAATTTATTAAAAGCGGGATTTGATGTCACCGTGTGGAACCGCAATACCGACAAATGCGCGGATCTAATTGCGTTAGGCGCACACCAAGGCGACACACCCAAAGCCGTTGCCGCAAGCTGTGATATTACCTTTGCCATGGTATCTGACCCCGAAGCCGCCCTCGCCCTTTGCCAAGGCCCTAATGGTGTTGCAGCTGGTATTGGTGCTGGCCGTGGTTATGTGGATATGTCTACTGTCGATGACAAAACCTCAAAAAGCATTTCTGAGCAGATCATTAAAGCAGGTGGACGTTATTTAGAAGCGCCCGTTTCAGGGACGAAAAAGCCCGCGGAAGATGGCACGTTAATCATTCTTGCTGCTGGGGACCCATCCCTTTATAACGACGCAAAACCTGCGTTCGACGTCATGGGCAAGATGTCACCCTACCTTGGGGAGGTTGGTCAAGGTGCCAATATGAAACTTGTGGTGAATATGATGATGGGCGGCATGCTAAGCATCTTTAGCGAAGGCATGTCATTAGGACAAAAAGCCGGTTTAGATGGCCAACAAATTTTAGATATTCTGGATGCTGGCGCGATGGCAAACCCAATGTTTAAAGGCAAAGGCGCCATGCTGTTGAATGAAAACTACAGCACCAGCTTTCCACTTAAACACATGCAAAAAGACATGCGTTTAGCCATTGCCCTAGGCGATCAACTTGAGCAGCCTCTTCCAACGGCCGCGATTGCTAACGAAGCCTTTAAACAAGCCATAAAAGCAGGCTTTGCGGAGGAAGACATTGCCGCGGTTTATAAAATTAAAAAATAGTCACCATTCAAAAGGGCAGGAAACGTTTTTTCCTATTACTAGCTTGAGATCAATGCTTAACAAAAGACTCCAAGTTCCCTAGCCCTCTCTTCTGATTTACTGACTAAACAGTCTTTTGTAATCTTTTGAGCTAAGCCCCGCACACTTCAATAACGTCTCGGAGGAAGAGGTGAGAGTAAAGGTGGCGCGGGGGTCGGCAATAGTAATACTGGCGGAGGTGTCCCATAATATCTCGCGGCACCATAACTCCCAGAAGGCGGAGGAGGTGCAACACATGCACCTAATGCAGTAATTAAAGAAAACAAGAATGAAATTTTAATTAGATGCTTAATGACTTTCATATCGGACTGCCTATTTACATAATATATTTTATGTAAAGGATATACCTACCAAATCAAATATGCCTGACATACAAGATATAACCAAATCAAAATAATAAAAAGACACAGATATAAAATGAAATCATAATAGATAGTAGAATGAAGACACTTTCCAATCAGTGAAATCGCAATCAAAATGCACGCTAGAATGCTCATTTCAAATATCTTTCTAGCTAAAGATCGGCAACTGAGAAATCAACCCGTTAAAATATCAATCCCCTTATCTTTTAACTCGTTAAAGGCGCTCTCAGGCAAACCAGAATCCGTGATGATGGTATCTATTCGTTCCATATCCAATGCATGAAAGGCCGCGATTTTCCCATATTTAGAAGTATCTGAAACCAGACAAACGGCTTTCGATGATTTGGCAATGGCTTGCTTAACAATGACCTTATCTTCATTCGGTGTAGAGAGTCCTTTCAGATTCCAGGACGAGGTTGAAATGAAAGCGATATCAATGTTCATGCTAAGTAAAAAATCAGCGACCTTTGATCCAACCGTTGACTGGTTTTGTCGATCTACCTTACCACCAGTATGGTAAATATCATTACTTGAGTTCGCCATTAAAAAAGCCGAAATCGCAAAATCATTGGTAATCACCAGCAGATCCTTGCGTTGAATAATTTGATGGGCAATCTCTAAAGTCGTGGTGCCAGCATCAAGGTAAACGGTCATGTTAGGCGCAATGATACTCGAAGCCAGCTTACCAATTTTTTCTTTTTCCGCGGCAAACTGCGTAATTTTCACATCGTGCGAGAGTTCAATATGAATATTTCTGGCCAGTTGAACCCCACCTGAAACAGAGCTGACTTTACCAATGGCTTCAAGCTTTTCTATGTCACGACGAATGGTCATGTGCGAAACATTAAATAAATCTACCAACTCCGTGATACTAACGACTTCTTGATTTTTCAACAAAGTCAGAATTTTTCTTTGCCGTTCAATAGGGATCATACTTGCGCCATTCCATTCACTAAATTACGTATTTCGCAGCTTAGCAAAAAACAACCCTCATGTGAATTTATGTGAATGAACAGTAAAAAACGGACAGTTCCTCTGTTTAATGCCATGTTTCGTGCTAGACATCACACCATGAGATGAGAAAAAGTCAAAAGCACCGACAAAAAGTGTTAATAATTGTTGAAATATGTGAAACAAAACGCTTTAATCGGTTTCAATGGTGAAAAAATCACAAATTCGAACATAAACTAACAATAATTCAGTAGGTATTGTATGACAAATAAAGCGAAATCCGTCGGCGTGATCGGACTAGGCTCTATGGGCATGGGTGCGGCTAAGTCTTGTATTAATGCAGGTTTAGATGTGTACGGTTTTGACTTAAACCCTAACGCTTTAGAAGAGCTAAACCTTGCCGGTGCAAAAGCGGTTTCCAGTAGCGCCTTAGATTTTGCCGAGCAATTGGACGCCATCTTAGTACTTGTCGTAAACGCAAAACAAGTTAACTCCGTATTGTTTGATAGCGGCTTAGCGGCTGCACTAAAACCACAAACTGCCGTCATGGTATCTGCAACTATTTCCGCTGAAGATGCCAAAGCTATTCACCAAAAACTCTCTCAACACCAATTATTGATGCTTGATGCGCCCGTGTCTGGCGGTGCAGCGAAAGCGGCAACAGGTGACATGACTGTCATGGCATCCGGATCAGTAGAAGCCTTTGAAAAACTACAGCCTGTCCTAGATGCGACAGCGGCTAAAGTCTACAACATTGGCGAAGAAATCGGCCTTGGTGCAACCGTTAAAATCATTCACCAATTGTTGGCGGGGGTTCACATTGCAGCCGGTGCTGAAGCGATGGCGCTTGCCGCACGCGCCAACATTCCGCTTGATCTTATGTACGACGTTGTCACCAATGCCGCGGGCAACTCTTGGATGTTTGAAAACCGCATGAAACATGTTGTCGATGGCGACTATTCCCCAAAATCTATGGTGGATATTTTTGTCAAAGACTTAAACCTTGTTGCTGATACCGCCAAAGAGCTGAAATTCCCTCTTCCTTTATCTAGCACCGCTTTAAATATGTTCCTTTCTGCTAGTAACGCAGGTTTCGGCCAAGAAGATGACAGCGCGGTGATTAAGATCTTTAGCGGCATCAATCTATCAGGCGTGGAGAAGTAATATGTTATTAGGCGTTATTGCAGACGACTTTACCGGTGCAACGGACATTGCTGGCTTTCTTGTCGAAAACGGCATGCGCACCATACAAGTCAATGGTATTCCTTCGGTAGATACGGGCATCAATGCAGATGCGATCGTTGTGAGCCTAAAGTCACGCTCATGCCCCGTTGAACAAGCGGTAGAACAATCCGTAGCGGCACTTAAGTGGCTACAGTCAAAAGGCTGCCAACAATTTTATTTTAAATATTGTTCTACTTTTGACAGTACCGCTAAAGGCAATATCGGTCCAGTAACGGATGCCCTTCTGGATGCATTGGGAGAAGACTTTACAATTGTCTGCCCCGCCCTTCCCGTTAACGGACGCACGGTTTTTAACGGTCATCTTTTTGTGCTGGGTCAGTTGCTCAGCGAGTCAGGTATGCGCAACCATCCGGTCACGCCTATGACGAATTCGAATCTTATGGATTTGATGGACGCGCAATCCAAAGGCAAAACTGGGTTGATTCATTATCAAAGTATTGAGCAAGGCGCAGATGCCATTATTGGTGGATTCGCGGAGTTAAAAGCACAAGGCAAACGTTACGCCGTTGTCGATGCTTTCAAAGCAGAACATCTTAACGAAATTGGTAAAGCTGTTCGCTCGCTCAAATTAGTCACGGGCGGTTCTGGTTTAGCAACTGGGATAGCAAAAAACTGGGGCGAACATTTACAAGACCAAACTCAGGCAAAACAGGCTGGTCACCCATCTAAAGCACCAACGGTCATACTGTCTGGCTCATGTTCTGTCATGACCAACAAACAAGTTGAGCTTTATAAAGCCAAAGCGCCTTTTTTTGCCATTGATATTGAACGCTGTATGAGCAATGAAAGCTATGTCAACGAGGTATTTGATTGGGTTGCCAACCACGTTAACGAATCCTTGGCACCCATTATTTACGCTACCGCTGACGCTGAAAAGCTCAAACACATTCAACATCAATATGGCGCTGAGGCCTCAAGCCAAGCGATTGAAACACTTTTTAGTCTACTGGCCACCAAACTTCATGCTTACGGTGTGCGCAATTTTATCGTTGCCGGTGGCGAAACCTCTGGTGTCGTAACGCAAAGTCTAAAAGTCGACAGCTTTCACATCGGCCCTCAGATAGCCCCTGGCGTGCCTTGGGTAAAAGCCATTAATCAAGACGTTTCTCTTGCGCTTAAATCAGGCAATTTTGGCGATGAGAACTTTTTCACCACAGCTCAGGGGTATTTTTCATGAATGAAGCTGAATTGAGACAACAAATGGTCGATTTAGCTCGCTCCATGTTCAACCGTGGTTATGCCACTGGTGGTGCGGGCAACTTATCACTCAGACTCCCTAGCGGACACTTTCTCGCAACACCGACAGGATCCTCTTTCGGTCGTTTAGTGGCGGAAGAGTTGTCTGTCGTTGACAAAGAAGGTAACCACCTCTCTGGTAAACGCCCTTCTAAAGAAGTGGCTTTTCATTTAGCTATTTATGATAAAGACCCAAACTGCAACGCGATCGTGCACTTACATTCCACCTATCTGACTGCGCTTTCTTGCTTGGAAAACCTAGACCCAAAAAATGCAATCAAAGCCTTTACGCCTTACTACGTGATGCGAGTCGGAGAACTGCCTGTTGTCCCATATTATCGCCCAGGCTCACCCAATATTGCCGAAGATCTTGGCAAATTAGCGGGTAAATATCGCGCCTTTTTACTGGCAAACCATGGACCAATCATTACCGGCAGTGATTTTTTAGACGCTGTTGATAACGCAGAAGAGCTAGAAGAAACCGCGAAGTTGTTTTTTTTATTAGCAAACAAACCCACGCGCTACTTAACCGATGATGAAGTAACCGATCTAAAAGGGAGAGGCAAATAATGGCTAAATTTGCAGCAAATCTAACCATGCTGTTCACTGACGTTTCCTTTTTGGAACGCTTTGAGCGCGCACATAATGCGGGCTTTAAAGCCGTTGAATATCTGTTTCCTTATGCTTTTGACGCTGATGTCTTAGCGTCTAAATTGCAGCAATACGGATTTGAACAGGCTTTGTTTAACATGCCTCCTGGTAACTGGGATGCAGGCGAACGAGGCTTTGCGGCTATTCCAGGTCGTGAAAAAGAATTTCAGCAAAGTGTAGAAACCGCTTTAGCCTACGCACAGGCACTTAACTGCAAAAAAGTGCATGCTATGTCTGGCATTGTTGATCCTAACTTCAGCCGTAAAGAACACGTCAACACATTCATCAATAACATTCGCTTTGCCGCAGACGAATTTGCTAAACACGGTATCGAGCTGATGATTGAGCCCTTGAACAATCGTGATGTTCCTAACTATTTCATTGCTCATCAACGAGAAGCCGCCGAGCTAATCCGACAAGTAGATCGACCGAACGTCAAACTTCAATTAGACATTTATCACGCCCAAATTATGGATGGGGATCTTACTCGTCTCATCCAAGATCTGGCCGATGTCACCGGTCATATTCAAATCGCTTCCGTTCCCAAAAGACATGAACCATCTGAAGGCGAAATAAACTACCCCCATTTATTTAATGTATTAGACGAATCTGGTTATACGGGTTGGATTGGCTGTGAATACAATCCGAAAAACAGTACAGAAAGTGGCTTAGCTTGGGTTAAACCTTATTTATAAAAAACACTTTAAATTAAAATAAAAATATAAGGATAAATACATGAATATCGTCATTACTGGCGGAGCCGGATTTTTAGGCACCGAGCTATTAAAAGCATTATTAGCCAACTCCCCCACAATAAATAGCATTAAGATTGTCGATAAAGTGTTATTGAACGACACCTTACTGACTGATACTAAAATACAATCCATTATCGCAGATATCACTGTCGAAGAAGACGTTTCTAAGATTATTGATAAAGACACAACGCATGTTTTTCATCTTGCCGCCATTGTTTCAAGCCACGCAGAAGAAGACTTTGAACTTGGCATGCTGGTCAATTTAAAAGCCACTCAACTTCTGCTCGATCGTTGTCGTGAAGTCAATACAAGTATCCGCTTTGTTTTTTCCAGTTCTTTAGCGGTGTTTGGTGGAAAGCTTCCAGAAAAAATTGATTACATGACCGCCATGCAACCTAGCTCATCTTATGGCACTCAAAAAGCCATCTGTGAGTTATTGGTGAATGATTACGCTCGCAAAGGCTTTGTTGATGCCGTATCCGTTCGCCTACCGACTATCTGCATCCGTCCTGGCGCACCAAATAAAGCGGCCTCCTCTTTTGTAAGCGGCATTATTCGTGAACCGCTAAAACATGAGAAAAGCAATTGCCCAGTGGATATTCATTTACCACTTTGGGTATCTAGCCCAAACACGGTTATTAAAAACATGATTCATGCGAGTCAAATCGATACCCGCCTTTTAGAAGGGTTTAAAACCATTAACCTACCAGGTTTACAAACGTCTCCAAAAGAAATGATTGCCTGCCTTGCTGGCGCCTATGATGACTCTTATCTTGATTTAATTTCTTATGAAAGAGATGAAAAGATTGAAAAAATCGTTTCAAGTTGGCCCAAATCGATTAATAACGAAAAAGAGTTATCAATAGGGTTTGTTAAAGACCAAAGCTTTCATTCGATATTCACTGAATTTGTAGAATCTATTAAATAAAAAACCAAGCTCTAATAACAATAAAGGAAGTAAAACTATGCTACCCATATCTGTGATCGGCTTAATAATAGCTGTCTTTGTTTTAATATTTTTAGTACTAAGAACCAGAGTTCATGTGTTGATCGCCATGTTAATTGCGGCCTGTATTGCCGGCTTAATCGGCGGGTTGAGTGTTGATGAAACCATGTCCGCCATTAGTAAAGGCTTTGGTGGGACATTGGGTGGCATCGGTATAGTCATCGGCTTAGGGGTCATGATGGGAGCGATTCTAGAGACCTCTGGTGCTGGCGAATCTATTGCTTACCATTTCATAAAATGGCTAGGAAAGAAAAAAGAAGAAACAGCATTGGCCATTACAGGATACATTGTCAGTATTCCGGTTTTTGTAGACAGTGCGCTTATTATTTTATATCCCATCGCTAAGTCTTTGGCGAAAAAATCTGATCGCTCTATCTTAACCTTAACCGTAGCCCTAGCTGGCGGATTGGTAGTCGCCCATCACTGCATTCCACCCACTCCTGGACCTTTGGGTGTTGCCAGTATTTTTAATGTAGATCTAGCCTCTATGCTCGGTTTTGGACTGTTAGTGGCGATCCCTTGCGTATACGGCATTGTTTTGTACGCACGCTGGTTAGAAAAACATTTCCCTGAATTTGCCGTCTCTCCGACATTGGCCGCCGATGCTGACCTTAAAAAGATTCATGATGATTACATGGCATCAAAAGAGTCAAAGGAGCTGCCTTCGCTGATCAAATCGATCATGCCGATTGTCGTACCGATTGTGTTAATTTTGATTAAGTCTCTGATGAGCTTGGCAGAGAAACAATTTGCAATGGAAGGCCTATCAACGAGCACTGTTGGCGCCCTATTTAATTTCCTGGGTAACCCAATTATTGCCCTTTCTATCAGTACACTACTGGCCGTCTATACGCTGACGCCTTATTTAGACAAAGAAACAACCACCAAAAAATTAGAAGATGGCATATCGACTTGCGGCATCATTCTTCTAGTAACAGGAGCGGGTGGCGCATTGGGCAGCGTATTGCGTGAATCTGGTGCGGGCGCTGAAATTGCGAATCAGATCGTCGCACTTTCAATTTCGCCTATCATGATTCCATTCATTATTGCGACCTTGGTTAGGATTATCCAAGGAAGTGGTACGGTTTCAATGATCACGGCTGCTTCAATTTCTGCTCCAGTGCTCGCTGAAATGCAAGGCGTTAACATGCTGTTTGCTGCGTCTGCCGCCACCATGGGCAGTTTGTTTGCCGGTTACTTTAACGACAGCCTTTTCCACATTGTTAACCGTTTAATGGGAGTGACTGAGGTGAAAAAACAATTGGTCATCTGGACCATTCCAACGACGATTGCATGGGCAATTGGTGGATCGCTGATCATGATTTTGAACCTAATATTCGGCAGCCTAGGCAGTATCTACGATCCTGTCCTACCTTTAGTTGTGTTAGCAGCCTGTGTCTTATTTGTAAAAAGCCAAAGTAAGCCAGAAGCTAAAATCGCTTAAATAGGTCTTAATCAATAACTAGGGTCGACCGTAGTGTGTCGACCCTTTTTTTTTGTCCATTATTATTTTGAATCCAACTGAATGCGCGCCAGTATCTTGGCTGGGTGACTCAAGAGAAGGGATAAGATAGCGGCCTCGGCGGAGTTGGGATACACCTGTGTCAGTGCTGTAAAATTGACTTGATGTGTCACTAATATGGTTGGCTGGCTGACGGTTTGCTGAGAGAACCTTTGCAGCAGGGCTTGTGTTTGTCCTATGCGGTCTCCCTGACCGGCAAAAAACGAATTTAATATCGGCAAAGGCGTTACATCATCTTGAGCCAACAAATTCGCGGTTTCCAAACAACGACACCATTGGCTACTGTAAACCGCAATGGAACCAGAATACTGCTCGCGTATATGTTCACCCCAAGCTAACGACTGTGAGCGCCCAGCGTCATTTAGGTTACGCTGTGTGTTACAGTCTTCTAGCACAAAGCCTTCGGGATCCCCTACGCCAGGAGCCAAAGCATGGCGCATAATCAACACCGCCTTACCCTCTCGCCACGCCTGCCAAGCCGCAGCGTCCGCCCAACTGACGACAGGCCAAACACATAAAATCAACCACAAAAACGTTTTCATCAGCATCTTCCTCACAGTCTTTCTTAACTGTACGCAAGGACACCGATATAAGTTCAACTCAACAGACTAAACATATTGTCCGGCGCAGTAACCACTCGCCCATGCCCATTGGAAATTATAGCCGCCAAGCCAGCCTGTCACATCAAGTACTTCACCTATAAAGTAGAGCCCTTTTTGTTTTTGTGATTCGAATGTTTTCGAAGACACTTCATTGGTATTAACACCGCCAAGGGTCACTTCTGCAGTGCGATAGCCTTCGGTTCCATTGGGGGCGATATCAAAGTTCGCAAGATAGTTGAACAAACTGTCGATCTGTTCATTAGAGGTCTGTGCGCTGCGCTCGGTTAACCACGGAAATTCGGCTTTTATCAGCTCTACCAATCTTTTTGGTAACACATTAGACAAGAAGCCTTCGTAGCTTTTCTTTGGCGTACTTTGACGAACATCAAGTAAGTCGTCTAACGACAAGGTCGGAGCGATATTAATGCTAAGGGCTTCGCCTGGTTGCCAGAAATTTGTAATTTGCAAAATAGATGGCCCGCTCACACCACGATGGGTAAACAGCATTGGCTCTTGAAAAGTAACACCATTTGCTGTTGCGGATATTTCACAGGCAATACCTGATAACTCAGACAGTTGTGCTTTGCGATCTGGTTGTACCGTAATGGGAACCAAGCTCGCACGTGTGGGCAAAATATCATGTCCAACTTGTTTCGCTATGTCATAACCAAAACTCGAAGCGCCCATGGTTGGAATCGACAAACCACCCGTTGCGATAACAAGAGATTCGCAAGCAAACTCACCTTGGTTGGTTTTAACAAGGGTTTGCTCACCTTGAAAATCAATGTGATGAATTTTCGTGTTTAATTTTAGCTCTGCACCAGACCATTCAAGCTCTGTCAGTAGGATATCAAGCAGATCTTTCGCAGAATGTTCACAGAATAATTGCCCCGGTGTTTTCTCTACATAATCCAGACCATGACGATCCACTAGGTCGACAAAGTCTTGCGGTGAAAAACGACGCAGCGCAGAAATACAAAAGTGCGGATTGTCAGATAAAAAATGTTTAGGCGCTGCATCCATGTTAGTAAAGTTACAACGGCCTCCACCCGACATAAGAATTTTTTTGCCAGCTTTATTTGCGTGATCCAACACTACCACTTTTTTACCTCGGTAGCCCGCTGTTGCCGCACACATTAAACCAGACGCTCCGGCACCAATTACGATCACATCCACTTTATCCACAACCTACCTCATCTCTTATTAGTGGCTGCATTATAGTGTCTACGTCAGTTATTGCCATCTAATCAGGCAAATAGACTTTCCGATCAGAACACAGAAAGTAAGGTCAAAATCTTGTCCACAGAAACCGTTAAGAAGGCTGTGGGAATCATGAATATTCCCTTTAAATTCAATCAACTAAATAAAATCAAACATTATTTTTAATAATTTAAAAAAGCGACAAACAGCACAATCACGATAATTTTTTTGAGAAATGCAAACTATTTTTGAAAAAACAACTTGTAAAAACATACTGTTCAGATATACAGTACTGTATAAATAAACAGTAAAAATAGTTTAAAGGATGTGTATATGATCAAGCTACCAAGCCCTACTCATACTATTCATAAAATCGCTCTACTCGGTGTTGTTGCACTGGCCTTGTATGCACCAGTGAAAGACCTTCTGAAATTCACAGAATCTGTCTTAGCAAAGGAAAGCATTCAAATTGTGGATGCATCGTTTGGCACTAATATGCCTTGGCAAGAAGACGATATGGCATTTGTAAAAGTCAGCCAAAATGCACAAACGAGTTTATCTAGAGCACAGATTATCTACACAAAATTACGCTTTACTAATCCAACACCTACCCCACAAACTTATCGTAAGATTTGGCTGAATTTCTCTCATGAAAACGGCGATCAAGAATATACGACGGATTACACTCTTTATAATACCGAAACACGCCAGAGACTCATTGGACAGTCTGTACAATTAGGTCCAAACAGTAACATCGAAGTTATCGCTGCCTATCGCTTTATCCCTAGTTATAAAAATAAATCCCCCGTCAGTATGAGTGTATCGTGGGAAGGACAAAGTTTATTACGCAATAAGGCTTGCGAATACGATCTTGCGAGCTCTGCCGGTAACACATTTCAATACCAATGCCACTGAGGACAGTGTCACAAGGGGCATTCGAAGTTTGTAAAAAATACGCAAACACCATGTTGATAATCGTTTTCATTTCTAATACTATGTTGGCACATAAAATATTGGAGCCTCTAAGATGAAACGATTGTTAACCCCTATCGCAATTTGTGTGACTGGTGCGATGCTTACGGCCTGCAGTCCTGCCGCTCTAAAAAATGAATCCTCAGCCGTATCCGCTGACTCCGTTGTGGTTCATTATGCAGACATTGCGGAAGCGGTTTACACTGATTCACTAACAACGGCGCAAACACTCCGTGCTTCTATTGATACCTTATTAGCCAATCCAACAGAGGCTAATTTACAAGCCGCACGCACGGCATGGATCGCGGCTCGTGTGCCTTATCAGCAAAGTGAAGTTTACCGTTTTGGTAATCCGATTGTGGATGAGTGGGAAGGTAAAGTTAATGCTTGGCCTTTAGACGAAGGCTTGATTGATTACGTGGCGGCAGACAGCTACGGTACAGAATCCGATTTAAATCCGCTTTATACAGCCAATGTGATTGCGTCCACCAGCTTGATGATCGGTGGAGTAAAAGTCGATACTAACCAGATTACCCCTGAACTAATTGCCGATCATTTACAGGAAGCAGATGGTGTTGAAGCCAACGTTGCCAGCGGTTACCACGCCATTGAGTTTTTACTGTGGGGGCAAGACCTAAACGGCACTAATTCAGGCGCAGGTGAACGTCCCGCCACAGATTTTGACCTAAATAACTGCACAAACGGCCACTGTGATCGTCGTCGCGCTTATTTAGTGGCTGCGACTGATTTACTGATTTCAGACTTAGAGGAAATGGCAAATAACTGGAAGCAAGGCGGAGCGGCTCGTGTTGCGTTACTAGAGCAAACACCAGAACAAGGTCTTGCGACTATTCTTACTGGTATGGGAAGCCTTGCATACGGCGAGTTGGGTGGAGAAAGAACCAAATTGGGTCTTATGCTACATGATCCAGAAGAAGAGCATGATTGTTTTTCTGATAACACCCATTGGTCACATTACTATGACGCGAAAGGCATTAAAAATGCGTATCTAGGTGAATACAAACGTGTTGATGGTAGCTGGGTAAAAGGAGCCTCTCTCTCCAATCTTGTAGCAAAACAAGATCCTCAGCTCGATACAGAAATGAAACAGAAGTTGGCTGAAACAGAAGCCGCAGCACAAGCTATGGTTGACGCCGCGGCTAAAGGTCAAACTTTTGATGTATTAATTGCCATGAACAACATCAAAGGCAATCAGCTGGTACAAAATTTTGTTGATTCGCTCGTTAACGAAACACGCACGACCGAAGATGTTATTCATGCACTAAAACTTGAAGGCATAGCACTGGAAGGGTCAGACAGTTTGGATAATCCAAGTGCAGTTTTTGATAATTAAGTGTGTCATAAGGACTGATCTGTAGTTAAAGCATGGATGAATGAGGCGTATCATGTGAGACTTTTGCTCTTTAGCAAAGGTCTCTATCCATCTGTTATGGTACTTGTCTGTTTATGACAGAAAACATCAAATTTTGTGTTTTTTTTGTTGCTAGCGCATGCGCTGGCTTTTTTTGTTTTCAAAGCTTTGCATTTGCCAGTGACTATTCCACGCCCTTGGCTGGGATAAAAATTGAAGACAAGCTGGACTTTTATATAGGCGAAGGCGTTTTTCAAAAGTTTTGGGTGCCAGCCCCCTCCTCAACAACAGCCAGCGATGGATTAGGCCCTCTATTTAATACTCGCTCCTGTAATAGTTGCCATGTCAATAATGGTCGAGGCCATGCTCCTGATGAAAAGCAAAGCGGTGCATCGGTTCCTTCTTTTTTAGTTAGATTAGGAAAATCTTACCCTGCGTTAAGCGATAAGAAAGACAGGATCTACCCTCATATTGGCGACAAGCGATATGGTCATCAATTTCAAGGACAAAGTTCCCCAGGTATTTTACCTGAAGGCGATTATTATCTGACTTACAGCACCCGAATAGAAACACTCAGCGACGGCTCACAAGTGCAGTTAAGAAAGCCTAACCTGCATTGGAGTTCACTCAATTACGGTGAATTCGAAGCGAGCACTGGTTTTACGATGCTGGTATCGCCTGGTCTTGTTGGCATGGGTCTGTTGGATAACATTCCTGATGAAATGATAATGGCAGGTGCCGACCCTGATGATAAAAATAATGACGGCATTAGCGGCCGAGTAAATTGGATTGTAAGCGATAAAAAAAAGCTCATAGGTCGTTTTGGTTATAAAGCCTCCGTTGCAACTCTCAGCGCACAAAATCAGTCGGCTTTTAATACGGATTTAGGCCTATCGACGCCTCTACACCCCTCACCATGGGGAGATTGCACAGAGCTCCAAACAGACTGTTTGGCTAGCCCGAATGGCAACAGTGCGCATTTGGGCAACCTTGAAGTAGACAAACAGCAAGCCAGACTTGTGGATCTTTTTGTCTCTCTTTCCTCTCCTCCAACCATGAGAAACTTAACGAACGATACATTTTTACAGGGAAAGCATATTTTTGATGAGTCAGGATGTGCGAGCTGTCATACACCTAAAATGAAAACAGGCGATCACTCGCCCTTTGCCGTCCTTAACCACCGAACCTTTTACCCCTTCACCGACATGCTGTTACACGATATGGGCGAAGAACTTGCCAGCGGATTCCCTAGTTTTTCAGCCCGTCCAAACGAATGGCGAACCGCACCGCTGTGGGGAATCGGCGTCTCTGAAAAAATCTCAGGTAGAATGGGCTTTTTACACGATGGTAGAGCTCGAAGCATTGAGGAAGCCATTCTCTGGCATGGCGGAGAAGCGAAACAAAGCCAAGAATATTATAAAAGCCTATCTAAAGCACAACGAAATACACTCATTTATTTTTTGGAGTCACTTTAATGTCATATTTTTCAACGTTAATAGCCTTAGCTATCGGGGCAGCCAGCCCTTTAATCGCAACAGCAGGCCAATGGGAAGGCCCACTTAACGGGATTACCGCCCAAGTCGTCACCCAAGGATATCAAGCCTATTCCACTTCATCAGCGTCGCTTGCGAAACTCAGCGTCGCATTTTGCAATGCGCCGTCTGAACAAGCGTTAGCCGCGACTCAAGCGGCTTTTAAAATCAATGCCCAAGATTGGCAACAACTACAGTGGCTCAATTTTGGTCCTGTTACCTATTTCATGCGTTATTATGCGTTTGAATATTGGCCAGATAAAAAAGGCGTTACTCAACGCCAATTAAGAACGCTAGCGCAAGGCGATCCGTCAGTGATGGATGCGCCAAAATTTTGGACGTCAGCGAGCATTGCGGTAAGAGGCTTAACGGCTATCGAAAGCTTGCTTTATCATCCTGATTTTACACCGATACAATCAAGCAATCATTGTCGTCTTTTAGATAAAATTACAGCGCACCATGCTCAAAGTGCAGATGCAGTATTCAAACAGTGGCAAGAAGGCAAGGCACAAGATTGGGTTTTCGATGAAGAAGGCATGGGCTTTGACCCAGAGAAAGTCGCCTTAGAACAATTCTTACAGCAATGGATAGAGCACATGTCAGCGGTAAAAGACGCTAAGCTCGAAACGCCAATCGGCTACAATGGTCGAGAAAACCTTAAGCTTGCTGAATTTTACCGTAGCGATCTCTCACTCAAAGCCATACAAAAAAATCTGCAGACGTATCGAGAAATTTATCACGCCGGCTCACCTTCTTTATTTGATATTGCAAAGCAAAATGATGCCCGTCTGGCCGAGCAATTAGAATCTCTCTTAACTGAAAACATAAAATTGGCATTACTTCTTCCTGACGACTTTTTTAATGGCCATTACACAAAAGAGGAGCGTTTTAATCTGGCACAGCCACTTGTAAAGTCCATCTCAAACAGCCAGTCCACCTTATCTAATATTGTCACGACACTCGGCTTTCAAATTGGCTTTAATAGTAGGGATGGAGATTAAGCATGTTATCTAGACGGTCTTTTTTGATGCTGAGTGGCACTCTAATAACCACGCCAACGTGGGCCGCGCTTAGCCAGCAAAAAGCAGGAGCGGCGCTGTATGCTTCAGCCTACTCGCTCGATAAGAATACACATTTTTTTGCGTTATTTGACGATGAGGGTTCTATTTTATGGACAGCCCCCTTATCACAGAGAGCCCATGCGCCAGTTATTCACCCTAGACAAAGCATTGTTGGTATTGTCGGTAGAAGACCTGGATTTTTTATGGATTTTTTTGACGTCTCAAGCAACCAAAGAATCAAACGCATTGAACCAAGCAAAGATCATCATTTTTACGGCCATGCCCTTTTTTCCGCTGATGGCACTCAGCTTATCACACAAGAAAATTACTACCCGACTGGCGAGGGCAAGATCTTTATACGTGATTGGCCGAGTGGAAACATCTTACAATCGTTCAGCAGTAATGGCATAGGTCCTCATGAGTCTGTTTTTTTAAATGACCAAGTGTTGGTTATCGCTAACGGTGGGCTCATGACTCACCCGAGAGAGGACAGAGATATTTTAAACCTTGATACCATGCAATCCAATGTCACTTATCTTTCTTTAAAAGATGGTCGCATTTTAAATCAAGCTACTCACAACGAAGCGCTACACCAATTGAGTATTCGTCATCTTGATGTCAACCAAAAAGGGACAGTTGCACTAGGCTTTCAGTATCAAGGCGATATATGGGATCAAGTTCCGTTGGTCGCTTTATCTCGACTAGAGCATCCTGAACTAGATTACCTTCCTATGCCAGAAGACATTAGAGTTCGCTTTAAACAATACTGCGGCAGTGTTTGTTTCGATAAGTCTGGTGACATTTTGGCGATCAGTACACCAAGAGGTGGTTTTGTTGCCTTTTGGCATGTGGAGACGAAAACCTTTTTAGGTGTTGAAAATTGTCGTGACGTTTGTGGTCTTGTGTCGACAGACAACGCCCATGAATTTTTATTGACTAGCGGAACCGGAGCACAGTTAAAAAGCAATCCCGTACAGAACAACAGCAAAATGATCAAAAATCACACTAACATACAATGGGATAACCATTTTCGACAAATTAATATAAAAAATTACACCTAAAAACCAAAACTGACGTGGTCAAATTCACGGTTTTTAGGTAATGTCTGTTTTAGAGCCGTAAATAAGTGCGGCTTCTTTTTGACATTATGAAGTTGATTAATGTTTATTGATTTTCTTAAAGGTTATTTTTTACTTGATTCTGACACTGCCACTGAAGGACATGAAAAAGTCTTCCAGCAAAGTGCGTTAAGAATTTTGTTGGCGCTAACAGTATGCATTTTAGCCATATCAGCATGCCATTCTCTGATATTCTCAAGTGAAATATCATTTCTAGGTATCAATGCAGCGTACCTTTTTCTGGTTGCGCTTCTACTGCATTTTAGCAAACAATACGCTCAAACCTCGGCTATCCTATTCCTTCTTACTTTGTTGATAAGCGGCTTTTTATTGCTTGCTTTAAACGATGAATTCTATGCGCAGAAATATGCGCTTATATCGCTCTATTCACTGCCTCTTATCACGCGATTGCTCTTTAGTTTTAGGGCCTCTCTCATCGCTATGATACTTAATCTATATCCGTGCTATCTGATTATGACAGAAAGCCTAAACACACCTTTGATAGACACATCCTCTTCTTTCTACTTTCAGTTGCTTACCTTTGTCACGCTCAACATTGGTTTGCCACTGGTGGTTTCTCGCATTCTTAATACGCTTGAAAAGAACGCCTTGAACATGAGGCAGCTTTATCAAAAACTCAATGATAATTACGCTCTCTATGAAGAGTTTTTCGAGAACACCGGTACGCCGACTTTGCTCTGCGATCAGCGAGGCAAAATACTCAAAGCCAATCAACTCGCTCGAGAACTGCTGTCAAATTCAGAACTAAAGGATTTTACCAATTCAACCATCACAAATTGGCTATGCCCAACGGGCGATGCTGGAAAGTTTTTCTGGCAATCCAATATTGCACAATGCACCCTTAAGCACAAAACTAATGTCCACGTTGAAGTACGTCGGGCTTCGCTCACACAACATGGCTACTATGTTCTACATCTACAAAATACCACTCAATTAAAAGCCATCCAGCAAGAACTTGAAAACACACAACAAACCAATAGCCGTCTTGCCCATTTCGACTTGCTCACCCTCTTACCCAATTACAGACATTTCTGCAGTCAAGTGAATCAGCGCATTAATGAACAAGAGCGTCATCTAACGGGAGCCATGTTTATTATTCGAATTAGTCAGTTCAAACTGCTAAATAAGCAATACGGCAAAGACAATGCTAACAAAGTCATCCTGAATTTCTCTAAAGTGCTACAAAAGAAACTCTCAGAGCACACTGTCATCGGCCGGTTACGTGGCGTAAAATTTTCTTGTTTTGTGCCTTTAAGCCAGGCGTACCTAATTCAAAAAAACCTATCGGCACTTATCCATTCTGTTTTACCAAGCCAAATCAATGTCGATGGGAATCGATTGAACATGGATTACCAAGTCGGTATCGCCTACTATCATACTGACGGAAAAACCGCCGAAGAACTCTTAGAACATTGTGAAATGGCGCTGGAATATTCCAGTCCGACAGAACGCTTCTCTTATTACAACCAAAACCTTGAAAACAAGCTGATTGAAGAACACAAACTTGGTTTAACCTTAAGCTCGGCGATTAAAAACAAGCAAATTTGTATATGGTTACAACCACAGGTAAAACCAAATGGTCAAATATGCTCATTTGAAGCACTGGCGCGCTGGCAAAATAATGGACAATTCGTACCACCAACGACCTTTATCAAAATCGCTGAAAAACTAGGACTGCTTCCTCTACTCGCTGAAAATCTCGTTCGTGAACTAGTCAATACACTGTCCACATGGAATAAAGAACACATCTATACTCCGATTGCCTTCAATCTAGCCGGCCAAGAACTTATGAACGATGCCTTTTTTGCCTTGTTGATGACATTAATTGCGGATAACCCTTGGCTAAAAGACATGCTGGAATTAGAAATTACAGAAACCAGCTCTGTGATGACGCATCCGCTTATCCATAAACGCTTGAGAAGCTTGTCACAGTATGGCTACTCAATTGCCATTGATGATTTTGGCACAGGCCAAGCGTCTCTGGGTCAGCTGGTAGACATTCCCGCAAACATTCTCAAAATAGACCGTCGCTTTGTATCTCCCCTCCCCGGTGACCAACGCCATGTTGATATAGTGAGGTCCACCATACAGCTCGCAGAGTCCCTTGGCATGAGAATCATCGCCGAAGGAATAGAGACCAAAGAGCAAGCAACGTTGCTCGCTGCATTAGGTTGCCAAACATTACAAGGGTATTATTTTGCGAAGCCCTCACCCTTATCAGACTGGACAACCAACGATAACGCCAAAGCCAAAGAACTTCGCATGGTTTATTAAGCCGTATCAATAAGATGTGGCATCCAAAAAATATCAGATCCCAGACACTAAAAAGCCAGAGTTTAATTTGAACTCTGGCTTTTTTAACGCAATAACGATTTATGCCATGATAAATTAAAACGCCATATTCATCGCAACAGAGACAACATTGGCTGAAGACTCATAGTCTGCTTTTAAAGTTCCACGAGCCGCATCCTCTGTAAGATTAGTACGACTTACAGACACATCGTCGATCATCACATGGGTAAAAGCAAAAGTGGCTGACGTCATGTCATTAAAGTCATAAGTAGCACCAACGGATATCCACTTACGATCTCCGTCTGGTGTCCGTGCGGAGCGATATTTATCCGTCACTGGAGAGTTATCCATCGCCACACCCGTACGCAACGTCAATTGATCAGAGTAGGCATAAGTCAAGCCTGCTGAGTACATCCACTGGTCTTCAAAACCAAAGGTAAGAACTGAATTTGGCTGATCGCTATCAAAATCAATATTCAGACCATCCATAGATCCCCAGCCAGTTCTAATAGCGGACAATCCTAAAATCAATTTCTGTGTTAGATCTTGTTCCACACTTAAAGTAAGAACGGAGGGCAAAGTAACTGAATCTGATACAGTTGTATCAATTAAGTCATATCCAGGTGTAAGTGCACTAGCATTTAAAGTAGCAACATTTTTATATTTCACATCACCCTTAAAGTCGAGATCCACTTCACTACGGTAACCCAAACCGAGCCGTGTCCCTTTTCTTGGCTCCATCGCAATACCAAAGCTATACCCATAACCAGTATCATCTGCTTCAATACGCCCATCACCCTCTACACCCGAAATACCGACAGCAGAACCTAACACCACTTCGGCTTTATGAACTTGAACACTGGCACCAACAGAGACCCAATCATTCATACGATGGGCAAGAGAGAAACTCAAGGCAATATCTTGAAGTGATGTTTCTGTTGCATGAAAACGCCCTGCCCAATCATCACCATAATCTCCTGACAAACCAAAGGGCACATTTAATGAAATACCTGCCACAGTTTTATCAGACAAAGGCTTTGCAAAGTAAAACGACGGCACAAACGTATTATCAACAGAGTCACTGTTTGTTGTGGAACCTGCAATAGCCGCTCCACCTGCAGCAGTTGCATTATTAGCACTAATGTTCGTCACGTCCATACTAGGCATGACATAAGCACCGGACACGAACACTGTCGTTTCTTTGGCATTCACAAAAAGCGCAGGGTTCCAGAAACTGGCAGAAATGTCTGCGCTGGACGCTGCCACACCAGCTAAGGCTTTACCGGATGCCGTCGCACTATGATCGTTTAAAGCAAAACCTGCTGAATATGCAGAAGACGCTGCCGCCACAGAGGCCGCAACAAGACTTACTCTAAACAAGAGTTTTGAGGAAGTAGTCATAAATAAGCTCCATTGTTATTTTTATTGGGAATTATATTGTGATATTGCATAACACTTATACGCTTCAAGTATAGAAGCACATACCCTGATATTACCAGCAAGTATTTCTTCCGCAATAGCATCTTTACAAAATATCAGCCGAAAAATAAAAATTACCAGTAAAAATCGGCATTTAAGACAAACAGCCAATAGAAAAGGTAGCAGATAATTTCAGTTATTGAGAAGTAGGATTGAACGAAGACAACAATATATTTAGTAGGCGTAAACAAAGCCATAAACACAGAATAAAAACGAGTATTTATATAACATGATGCAAGGAGGGAAAGGACTATAAAAAGTACGGTATGACTTGTAGAGACTTTAACGAAGTAGTCACGATGAACGTTAACAGCATTCAAATATATCAATATTTTTTTCCATACTTACGTTTGTAAGTAATGGCGGAATGGACGGGACTCGAACCCGCGACCCCCTGCGTGACAGGCAGGTATTCTAACCAACTGAACTACCACTCCAACACAATTGTTTTTAACGTCTCATCAGACGCACTTTTACATCGGTGAGATGGTGGGTGTGGAGGGGTTCGAACCCCCGACATTCGCCTTGTAAGGGCGACGCTCTCCCAACTGAGCTACACACCCGCTCGTAATGTCTACACTTTGCCACACTCAGTAAGTAATGGCGGAATGGACGGGACTCGAACCCGCGACCCCCTGCGTGACAGGCAGGTATTCTAACCAACTGAACTACCACTCCAACACAATTGTTTTTAACGTCTCATCAGACGCACCTTTTACATC